>Ga0208646_1000032_pt1 | contig 96197 bp, 75 predicted proteins | sample AntAceMetag02UK8_FD_184762 | JGI IMG/M metagenome (GOLD analysis project Ga0208646, IMG submission 184762) | Saline lake microbial communities from Ace Lake, Antarctica - Antarctic Ace Lake Metagenome 02UK8 (SPAdes) (version 2) | ecosystem: Environmental > Aquatic > Non-marine Saline and... | reverse complement strand
AGCAAATCAGACGGGTTTGCGTTTTTTAAAAACACTAAAAAATATGAGACTAAGGGGTAGCTCAAGGGCTACCTATGCTCAAGCCTCAAAGTCAGGCCGACTATATATTTTAAATGCGTTTGCCCTGGAGGGAATGTAACTGACGCATGAGTTCTTAGTTTGCTTACAATTTAAACAATTCATTATTTTTTCAAGAGAAAAATTAACCGTCTAGTAGTAAGTGGGCATATGTCTTCGGCATTACTCCTTATTCTTAAACCAATTATCGCGAATCTCGTCTTTAAGAACACCTCTTAATTTCGATGCATAATCAGACCATACCCATCCGAATAAAGGTTTCCCTTACATAAAACTAACGGTAATGATGAGGGAAAATAATCTCAAATTTTAAAATTTACGCTCGCTAAACCCTCATTGAATTATGAAAAAGACGGCAATACTAACATCCATTTTCTTTTCACTATTATTCCTATTGGCAGGCTTTACAGTCTCTGCTCAAACAGACAAAAGCAACCGACCAAGCCCGCCAGCACAAGTCAACGCTAATGTTTCCGGAATCAAGGTGATTATAGATTATAGCCAACCATCTTTGAAAAGCAGAGGTATTAATACGCTCGCTCCTGTAGGGAAAGTTTGGAGAACTGGTGCCAATGAGGCAAGTTGGATCTATTTTTCGGATAACGTTACAATAAACGATAAATTATTACCAAAAGGGAAGTATGGATTATTTACTATCAATAATAAAGAAAAATGGACCATTATTTTCAATAGTGAATGGCAGCAATGGGGCCATTATGATTACGAACAATCAAAAGATGTACTTCGAGTTGAAGTCACCTCAGAGAAAGTCAGCTCAAGCAAAGAAACATTTACTATTGAAATAGAAGACGGTGAAGCAAAATTGATGTGGGGTACGGTAATTATACCATTTACAATCAGCAAGTAATTTATTGTCATCAATCCTAATATTAGGATTGATGTTCAACATGAATATTAGGATTGCCCTGACAAATCGCTGACTTATAGGATGTTCATGGATTGTTCTTTGATTTTTTCAAGTTCATCCTTCATTTCGACAACAGCTCTTTGAATCTCCGCATGATTTGCCTTGGCTCCAATAGTATTTATCTCTCTCCCAATTTCCTGTGAAATAAAGCCCAACTTCTTGCCTTGACTCTCTTTTTCCGCCATTACTTCGACAAAATAATCCAAATGTCGTGTCAACCGAACTTTCTCTTCGGTGATATCCAATTTCTCCAAATAGTAAATTATTTCCTGCTCAAAACGGTTGGGATCAAGCACTACTTTTTCTTTAACCTCCTCCATATGCCCTAATAATCGGCTTTTGATTTGCTCTACTCTTTTCGGATCGTTTTCCTTGACCGTTTCAAGTCCAGATCGGATCTTGGTTATATATATTTCCAAATTTCTAGCAAGCTCACCTCCCTCTGCCTGCCTAAAATTATCGCATTTACTTAAAGCCTCGTCTAATACTTTCTTGATTTCCTCAAATGATACAGAATCATCATTTTCAGCTGCTGCAATAACGTTTGGTGATTGAAGTGCTAGCTTGAATATCTCATTCGATTCAGCGTTGACCTTTTTCGCTAACGAACTATACGCTGTAAAATATTTTTCAAATAAGTCGTCATTTACTTTGACTTCTGGCGAGGTGTTTTTGTTTGGGGTAATGTCTACAACACAACCAATTTTACCGCGTACCAAGTATTTACCGATAAGTGTTTTGATTTCAGCTTCGCGTTGTGCTAGTTCCCGTGGCAACTTCACATTGATATCTTGGAACTTACTATTTAGTGATTTCAATTCAACCTTGATCTGATAATTAGAGGTTTGAAATTCGGCTACTCCAAAGCCTGTCATAGATTTTAACATACCACAAATTTAGAAATCTAATCCGAGAGTAAAGTAGAATCTTGTATCTCCGATTTTTCCGTCTTGTATTGGCCTTGCAAGATCGACTTTTAGGTAGTAGCCCATCAAGACTGTTCTCAATCCAAAGCCATAACCAGCTAACCATGGGTTTTGAAAGACGGCCAAATCCGCACTAAAAGTAGAGCCCTCTACACGATACTCTTTTGTTAGTGCGCTATTTTCTGAGTTAAATGGCGCTTTTCCGCTCCAAGCAGTACCAAGATCATAAAAGCCAACAAGCTGAAAGTTTCTTAAAAAATTAGAACTTATTGGGCCATTTGAAAAATATCTGAATATTGGCCACCTGAGCTCTGCATTGAAAACAAGGGCATTATTTCCATAGACTTCATTAAAATCAAACCCCCTAAGGTTTGTAACGAATTCTGTGAAAACTACATCAGTGTTGTCACGGTCATTTTCGAAACTAAGTGGGTCATTTTCCCCTTGGTCTTCAACCTGATTAAAGATCCAATTCTGCATCCCTCCAAGTAAATAGTTTTGTTTGTTTTGCCCCATAGAGCGTCCATAAAACAACCTAGATGCTAAAGTCAGCGTGCGGTGTACTTTCTGATAATGTCGAACATCCAAATTGAACTTACTAAAACCCTGCACATTCCCTGATAAGCCCAAGAGTTGTTTATACTCGACTAATGCTCTAGTCCCATGATATATATTGAAGCCTTTTTCTATGGTATTATCATAGATAGCACCAACTTTCAATCCTCCGTAGCTTCTTCCACTATTTGGCGCCATATCAAGTCCTGTTGCATTTTGACTTATCGCATCAATTTGCAAATTTCTAAAATCTGTAAAAGAAACAAATGGTGAGGCTTCAAGTCTAAAGGTGTTGGTCAGTGGAACCGCAGCAGTTATTTCAAAAGTATTTAGACTGTATTTTTGGATAAGATTTTCTTCCTGTTCAACTATTGGCAAATAAACCTGACGTTCGAATCTTACATGAAAATCCATCCAATATTTCAAGTATTGATATTCGGCAAAGATATCCCCACTTTTAAAATCTGTACTTGAAAGCACCCCGCCAATAAGTCTATGATTTTCTAATATGTCATTGATACTTGTTTCTATATAAATAGAAAAACCTCTGATTGGGTCTACTGCCGCCGAAGTAATGAGGTTATTAAAACTGAATCTCGGCTCATAATTAAGTGGACCTATGACCCGTGATTTTGTCTCGAATTTTCGGTAACTCGTGAAGAATGATTCCGGTCGATAGGTGCTTCTGACCTCATCTTCAAAAACGTAATTGTCTGTATCTATAAAGTTCCCGACTTCTTTAAAATCGTCTCTTGCTACTTCTTCCTTTTTATCATCTTTAAAAAAGAAAGACTCAGGCAATATCAAAGAATCAATCTTCGAAAATACTCTCGCCGAATCAGGCGCTACTTTTTGTGGTTCAGTATTTCTCTTCGGTAATCTTTTAGCTACGAACCTGGCCTGCTCCAATCGCTTACGCCCAGTTTGTGGCGTAAAGATGCTATTGGCCAGGTCAATATTCGCCTCTTGATATACACGGGATTTACCTTTATCAAGCATAATATACGTTAGCCGATCTGGATCAAATGAAAGATCATAATCTTGAATACTATATTGATAGTTGGTTACTTGGGTAAAGGTAGAATCAAGAAGACTGTAGCGATATAAGTTATTAATACCCTTTTGATCACTTAGATAATAGATGAAATATTGGTTTTTCGCAATGGGTTTCCGATCAACACTAAAAGTGTTGGTAAGGCGGTAGTAGGAATTAGAAGTAGTATCTAGATCGTAGAGAAAAAGGTTATAATTATTTGACGCATCCTCTAGTGAAGGCCCTTTGACATTCAGCGAATCAGCTGTTCTATTTGAACTAAAAACCAGTGCTGCCGTACCTGGAATGAAGACCGGATCTATATCATCGAAAGAATCATTGGTTATCCTGCGCACAGCATTTCGGCGCATACTAATTAGAAATAAATCGCTTTTCCCGTCAACATCACCACTTATGATAACAAGCTTACCATTATCATTAAAGGTAAAGCTTTCGATTTGTCTAAATCTTGTCAGCGGTTTCTGGGTCCGCTCACCTGATTCTATGTTATAAACGTTCAGGTATAAAAAACCTCTTTTGAAGAATATAACACCGATATTTTCATTGTCCTTCCAATCCAATAATGGCAAATGGTAATTGATCTCTTGATCATTGACCAAATAACCTCCACTTACTACAGTATGCTCTTGGTTAGTTTCTAAATTGACGACATTGACACTCCACTTTCCGTTTTTATTATAGGAGTAGGCCGTGTAGGTTCCATCACTATTCGTTTTTGCAGCGTTTATTTTAACATCTGTACTGTTAAAGCTCGCAATCCTATTGTCTTTCTGTGGAGCTAGATAGCTAATCTCAATCTCCTCTTTTTGCATCAAATAATAGTTTTGCCAATCGGACAAAAACTGTTTGAATCCAATTCCTAGGGTGCTTGTTATACTATTTTCTTCATTCCTAATAATTCGAGTTAAATTCAAAATATTAGAAATATTGCTTTTCCCGTATTTGATCGCTATGTAGTTCCAAATAGATTGTCCTACCAGCTCTGCAGCTTCATCTTTGATCTTTACGAGTTTGTTTATTTTTCTTCTGCCCAAATAATCTCGAACATAGTCATCCATTTCTGCTGACCAACCATAGGCTAGGTATCTCGACGCACCTCCAATAAACCATTCTGGTAGGGTAAGCAAATAGGCATTTTGAAATATCTCAGCCAAACTCCCACCATACATCATGTCATTGATTAATATGTCTGAAAGCTTCATGACAAGCTCATTTTTAAACTCAATGGAAGTCCCTGGATGGGCTATTTCAACTTGAAGTTTTACGAAATCTGTTTTGCCTCCAATGGTAAATACTTCCCCTCCAATTCCAATATTACTTTGCTGTAAATCCTCTACAGAGTTGTAGATGAATATTTTCATTTTAGTATATGGAGCGTACCCTAATTGATCCGTGATCTCGGAAAACTCGTTCTCCAAAAAATCTAAAGCTTCATCAGCATATTCCTGACCACCTGGGTAATAGTATACCTCAAAATTGTTGGTCGAATAATAATACCACTCAAAATTCTTATACTGTATTCTGTTATGTCCAAAGTCAGTATGATAAAACTGCGCATTGGAAACCAATACCGTAAGAATTATCAATGATGCTAATATGTACTTCACCTTTTGCATACCTATTCAATCACTCTATTAACATCTACTTCAGGGATGAGTTCACTTTTTTGCGAAAGGTAATTTATGAATTGATTCGCGAAATAAGGCACCAACGAAACCCCTTTGGTGCCAAAGCCATTAAATATTCCAATTTTACCTTCACACTTGGTTCCCAAAAAAGGACGTCTATCAAAAGTGGCAGGCCTAACTCCCGCCACGGCACCTTTTTCGCTGTAATCGAGTGTAAATAATTTTGAAAGTCTTTTCCTTAAATCAGCAATTCCCTTCTCTGAAGGTTCATAATCCAAATTTTGATGGTCATAGGTCGAGCCCACGCTGAATCCGTCTTTTTTTGGCACTACAAAAACGCCTCTGTTTAAAATCATATCAGTTGCCAAGTCTGTTTCTATTTTTAATATCTCCCCTTTTACTAATCGAAATGGTAAGTCTTTCCAGAAAGGATTATCTACGCTTCTTGGCCCTTCACAGAAAATAACGGAATCGCAGACTAGCTGATCATATGTCACTTTATCTTCAGCGACTACCAATTTCTGATATTGAAACACCTCTTGTTGGTAAACTCCCCTACTTTGAAAATATTTTCTTGCTGCTTCTCTAAATTCCGGCAGATCTATATATCCACACTTTTTCAGATGAATACCTCCAAATTCATCATTCACCCCGCTCAATGATAGTGATTTAGTATTGACTTCTTTTATAAACGGGCTATACTGGTCATCAGATAATTTTGCTTGCCAATCATTGGCTTCCTCATTACTGTAAAAAGGCCTATAAATAGTCAATGGATAAAGAAATTGGCTATTCAAAAGCCTTTCCAGACTAGCATAATATTCTTCCAACCCCTCAAATAACTCATCTGCCATCCATGTTTTGACCATTTTTCGACCAGTTATAGGGTTATACAATCCGGCAGCTTTCTCTGTCGAAGTTTGTTTTGAGCCATTATCAATGACCATAATCGACTTACCGGCAGCCATCATTTTCAGCGCCAAAACTGAGCCAGCAATTCCTTGACCAACAATTAAATAGTCTATTTTCTTCACTCTACTTTATTTTGAACAAATTTGCAGGAATACTTAAGCACAAGCAATGAAGATCAAAGCATTTGTTTTTAATCCCTTTTACGAAAACACTTATATCATCTCCGATGAGAGTAAGGAGTGTTTGATAATTGATCCTGGGTGTTATGAAAAACATGAAATCGATGAGGTGATAGCCTATGTAAAGGACAATAAACTAACCGCTAAAGGGATTGTTAACACTCATTGCCATATTGATCATGTTTTAGGCAATTATACCCTAAAAGAACATTTCAAATGTCCACTGTCTATACCTGAAGGTGAAGTAGACGTCTACAAAGCTGTTGAGGTTTATGCTCTTCAATACGGCATCACAAATTTCACTTGGATTCCCGCAGATAAACTTTTGGGCAAATCTGGAGAAATAAAATTTGGCAAAACTGCATTAGAGATACTCTACGTTCCTGGTCATTCTCCAGGACACTTAATGTTTTATAATAAAAAAACGAATGAAATCATTGGAGGCGATGTGCTCTTTAGGCAAAGTATTGGAAGAACAGATCTTCCTGGCGGAAATCATGAGCAGCTTTTAACGAATATTCGAAAAGTACTATACACGCTGGCGGATGATGTTGTTGTACATCCAGGTCATGGGCAAGAAACGACAATAGGATTTGAAAAAGAAAATAACCCGTTCGTAAAAGCTTAAATTCAGCTAATCAATCATGAAAAAGCATATCCCAAATTTTCTTACATGTCTCAACTTAGTCTTTGGAACACTCGGTTGTATTTCGATGGCCAATGGAGAATTGGACTTAGGAATAATGTACGTGGGTATTTCTGCCGTCTTCGACTTTTTGGACGGCTTTGCTGCTCGTATGCTCAATGTGAGATCCGAGATCGGTAAACAGCTGGATTCTTTGGCGGATATGGTCAGTTTTGGCGTCTTACCCTCTATTTTCATGGTCAACTATATTTTCCAGCTTCAACCGGGGTGGGATCAACTCCCCTATATCGGTCTATTAATAGCTCCGTTCTCAGCCATCCGACTTGCCATTTTCAATCTCGACGAATCACAATCATATTCTTTTAAAGGGCTACCGACTCCAGCAAATGCGATAATGATTACCACATTACCCTATCTAACTTTTGAAATGAATGTAGTTAGTGCGTCAATTATCACGATCGTTTCTGCTTTCCTACTCGTCTCTAAAGTAAAAATTACTGCCTTGAAATTTCAATCATTGAGTTTAAAGGAAAACTTTTTTAAGTATTTGATACTTCTTACATCGATCATCTGGATTGCTGTGTTAGGTATAAATGGGTTGCCATTCCTTATCCCAAATTACATTATCATCTCCATCCTTGATAATCTCTTTTCTAAAAAAGAAAACGTAATACATTAAAGGTAATTTTAAACTGGACTGTTCGTTAGTTTAAATACTTTGCCAGCATTAAGACAGCTTACTTGGTGACTAAACTTTATGACATTTAAATTTCACATTTCATACTTGCAAAAAGTCCGGCCAAGACTCGTTATGCTATCATGGATTTTATTATCAATGATAAATGCAATGGGACAATCTAGTGTCTTGGAAAGTGGCGACTGGTGGAAAGTTGGTATCACAGAAAGTGGCATTTATGCGATTAATGGGGCTACATTATCAAACTGGGGAATACCGATAAGCGATGTAGATGCAACGACTTTTAAGGTTTATGGAAATAGCGTCAATGGAATCCTTCCACAGGAAAATGAGATTGTAAGACCTTTTGACCTGGTCGAAAATGCTATTTATGCAAAAGGAGCTGATGATGGTGTCATAGATGAAGGTGATGTTTTCCTTTTTTACGCTCAGGGACCGAATAAATTAGACTTTGAAGAAAGCAATCTGATTTACGAACCAAATATTTACAGTGATACGGCTTATTACTTTATCACTTTTGGCGGCTCTGAGGGAAAACGGGTCGAAAATATTCAATCTAATTCGCCTGCCACAGAAATCACAACTTTCTATTGGGATCCTATTATTCATGAACCTGAAAACTTTAATCTGTTAAGTTCAGGTCGAGGATGGTTAGGTGATAAATTATCCAATTCAACAGGACTCACAGCTTCATTTAATCATGATGTAGCGGGCTTTTCCGGCTCACTTAAGGTGTGGCTAGGTGTGGCCGCCGAATCTGAAGGTGACGCGTCTTTTGATTTTTCGGTAAACGAGCAGTTCAAAACAAATCTTACAATATCAAAAAACAATGCTAACGGTTACGTTATTGGTACCGATAATTTTGGCGCTTATGAAGCAAGTATTGGAGGATCAGACGCCCTAAAAGTTGATATAACTTTTAATAGAAACCCTAAAGTACTCACCTCCATTGGCTATCTAGACTATTATTACATTGCCGCTCAACGGAAACTGGAGTTGCATGAAAGTGAATTAATCTTTTGGAACCATACTAATGCCAAGTCAACCTACCAACTGCCAACAGACGCGAATCAATGTTGGAATGTTTCAGAGCCATCCATCCCCAAGAGAATAGCCATTACTGAAAATAGATCCACTTCCAGTGGACATAAATTTGTCGTTTTCAATGATCATTCAACTTTTAGCAACCCCACATATTTTGGCAAGGTCAAAAACCAGAATATCAAGCAATTCACTGGAGTCGATGGATTCATCATTACCCACCCCAATTTCTTTACTCAAGCGCTGGAACTCGCCGCTTTTCACAATGTCCATCATGGTTTTAACATCGAAGTAGTTAGCACTCGACAGGTTTACAATGAATTTTCCTCTGGAATGCAAGACCTAACGGCAATCCGCGACTTCCTTAAATATATCTATGAACAAGGTGGTCAAAAACTAAAGTCCGTGCTGCTTTATGGAGATGGGTCATTTGATTACAAGGATCGGCTAGACAACAATACCAACTATGTCCCGATCTATGAATCAAGAGAATCTTTGCATGGTATATACAGTTACTCTTCGGACGACTATATCGGTTTTTTAGAAAATAATGAAGGACTGTGGCAAGAATCAAGATCTGGCGACCATACTGTAGAAATAGGTATCGGAAGATTGCCGGTAAAATCTATAGAAGAGGCACAAACAGTGAATGAAAAAATCATCAGATATGCTACAAGCGAAAGAACGTTTGGAGAATGGAGGAATAAATTTATTTATATCGCCGATGATGGAGACAATGGCAAGCATATGTCTCAAGGAGAAGCATTCAATGCTATTATAGCAGAGTCTAGCCCCGAGGTAAACGTACGAAAACTCTACTTGGATGCGTTTGAGCAAAATCTCGCCGACGGAGAAAAATCTCCTAGTATGCAACAGTCGTTATTAGAAAGAATAAAATCTGGGGCATTGATCATTGACTACATGGGACATGGAAATGAACTCAGCCTCATGCAAGAAGCGGTGATTACAACAGGTTTTATTGGACAATTAGACAATCGTCATAAGCTACCGCTCTTCGTAACAGCTACCTGCGATTTTGGCAAATATGATAATCCTCGATTAAGGTCTGGAGCGGAGCAACTTTTACTTAGTAAAACTGGCGGAGCTATTGGCTTACTCACTACCACTCGACCAGTATTCGCACAAACAAACGAACCGGTCAATGAGGCTTTTCACAGGAGCACTTTTGGCTTGATCGATGGTCGGAGACCAACCTTAGGAGACATTGTTAAGCAAACTAAAAACGAAAGCTTAGAAGGACGGATAAATCGAAATTTTGCACTTTTAGGAGATCCGTTCCTTACGTTAAACTACCCCAAATATGACATTACGATTGATGGACTTAATGAAAAAACCGATACGCTAAGCGCACTTCAAGAGATAACACTTACTGGACGTGTATCATCCGCTGGACAAAAGGTAGAATCATTCAATGGTACTGGTGCTTTAACCCTTTGGGACATCCCTCAGGAAAAGCAGACCAAGGGTCAGCAAAACGCACCTTTCACTTACGTAGAACAAACGAATGCCCTTCATCGAAGTGAAGTTCAAGTTGAGAATGGTAGTTTTACGACGACTTTTTTGATCCCAAAAAATACTTCCTATAAGTTTGAAAGAGGAAAAATCAATGGGTATTTTCTTGATGAAAAGAATATGCAAGATGCCAGTGGAGGAACCAACAATGTCGTTCTTGGTGGGTCGTCTGACAATATTCAATCTGACGTGATCCCTCCAAACATTAGTATTTTCGTTAACGATGTTCCTTATAAGGCTGGAATGACTATCAACCAAAACAATTTGTTCATCGTGCAGCTCTCCGATGAATCTGGTATTAACATATCTCAGAATGGGTTTAATCAAAACCTAAGCCTGAGCCTTAACGATACCATCGAGATTATTTTGAATGATTATTACAAGGCCAGTATCGAAACTTATCAAAAAGGGGCAATTATATACCCAATGGGAAACATAGCCGCTGGTAATTATTGGGGAGAATTAAAAGTTTGGGATTCGTACAATAACTCAAGCACAATATCGGTTGAATTTAAAGTATCAGACCAACCAATCCTCAATTTGTCAGACATAAGTATATATCCTAACCCTCTAAAGACGGGAAGAAACATGAATATTCGTTTTACCCAGGATAGGGAAGGCGATGAATTGGATATAACTATTGGCATCTTTGATGTGATGGGTAATCAGATCATTAATGAAGACCTTTACTACAACGACAGTCCTTCAACTATAGAAAACATTACTTGGCGACCTTCCACTTCGCTACCAGAAGGAGTTTATTTTCTTCACGTTCAGCTAACGAGCGGCCAGGATGGTGCAACTAACAACTTTATAAAAAGGCTAATAATCATTAATTAATTATCTTTGCGCACCTAAAAAAAAATTGAATGAATCAGGTTTTTCCGAAAGCTTTAGTTTTTATAGCAAGCCTTCTACCGATAGCACTTTATGGGCAAGGCTCAAATGCCGCGTTTATTTCTGGACAAGACAGTACTAGGAATCCGATAACCGTTGCTGTTCCTTTCTTAAGTTTCGCCCCCGATAGCAGAGGATCTGCACTTGGAGATGCGGGAGTTGCAAGCTCCCCAGATGTCTACAGCGTTCATTGGAATAACGCAAAGTTGGCGTTCATCGAAGATGACTTGGGCTTTTCCTTTAGTTATAGTCCATGGCTAGGCAAAATTGTTGATGATATGTCTTTGAATTATCTGACATTTTACAAAAAAATTGACCGCATTCAAACTGTCGGAGCTACGCTTCGTTATTTTGATCTCGGAGAGATTCAGCTGACCGACGAGAACGGAGAGCCTCAGGGTCTCGAAAATCCACGTGAGGCAGCCATTGATGCCACCTATTCAAGGAAGCTTACCGAGAACATGGGTATTGGTGGTACCATTAGATTTATTTGGTCCAATCTAGCCGGTAATTTGACAAGTGCTCCTGACGCATCCGCTGGAACAAGTGTGGCGATTGATATTGGCTACTATTTTAATAAACCGATAATCTTCAGTGGAAAAGATTCTGAAATTTCTTTTGGTGCACACATCTCAAATTTCGGGCAGAAAATCACTTATAGTTCTGATTCTAACGAAGATTTTATCCCAGCGAACCTACGAATAGGTGGTGGTTTCAAAACCAAAATTGACCCTTATAATTCATTGACATTCTTATTAGACTTCAACAAACTATTGGTACCCACACCACCTGTTTATGAAGTAAATGATAATGGTGGTTTTGTTCGAGACCCAGTTACTAATGATCCAGTAATTTTAAGAGGTGAAGATCCCAATAGACCATTGTTGAGCGGTGCGTTTGGATCATTCTCTGATGCGCCAGGCACCTCCGGTGGAGGTGGAGTATTCGCCGAGGAAATGAGAGAAATTATGATCTCCATAGGTACGGAATATTTATACAAAGATATTTTCGCAGTTCGAGCTGGTTATTTTTATGAAAGTCAGAGAAAAGGCAATAGAAAATATTTCACAGCTGGTATAGGGTTTAAATACCAAGTTTTTGGTGTTGATTTTTCCTATTTAGTCCCCAGCGACAATGATCACCCTCTCGCGGAGACTTTGAGGTTATCATTTAAATTTAATTTGGATCAGACAACCGACACAGAAGCAACATTAAATTGATTTTAGATCGCACCAAGGCTCCAAAAGCCACCACTATATCTCAACCCAATTTTCCTAAATTCAGTACGCATACTGTAAACGGAGTTGAGGTAACCACCTTACAGCATAGCGCTCAACCTATCATTTTTCTTGAATTGGTTTATGACGCTGGTAAAGCCGTTGAATCTCTTCATGAGCAAAGCCACTTAACAGCTCAGCTCCTAACAGGAGGAACAAAGACCAAAAATGCCGAGACGATAGCAGAAACGCTCGATTTTTATGGCAGTCACCTAGAGATAAATTCGTCTTTTGATAAGTTCAATGTCAAGCTTTACAGTTTAAAGAAGTTTTTCCCTAGCCTTCTTATTTTGCTTGAAGATATTTTAAACAACAGTGACTTTCCAAACAAGGAATTAGCGATTCAAAAAAGCATCAGGGAGCAACAACTCAAGCAGCAAGAATCAAAAAATAGTGCAATTGCAAGTCGCATATTTCGCGCGCATATCTTTCCTGACCATATCTATGGGCATTATCCCGAAATTTCGGATATCAAAAAATTAAACCAAGATCACCTTGTTTCATTTTTTCAGGAAAAATTACAATCACTACCGCGCATCTACCTCACCGGCGATATCGACACAGGTATTATCAATGACGTGACAAGCATTTTCAGCGATAGGGTAAAGTTACCAACAGCGAGTAGCATTGTAAAGGACGCTGTTAACTTCAATATATATGAGGATAAAAAAGACGCTGTGCAAACTAGCATGCGACTTGGCCTTAAAAGTATTAATCGTCTTCATCCAGACTATAACTATTTAAAAATCACCAATGACATTCTCGGTGGATATTTCGGTTCTCGCCTGATGAAAAATATTAGAGAAGAAAAAGGTCTTACCTACGGAATTTCTTCTTCAATAAATCATCTTCAGCAGGCCTCATTCTGGATTATCGGTGCGGACATATTGAAAGAAAAAAGACAATTAGCTCTTGATGAAATCAATAAAGAAATCATTAAGCTCCAAACAATACCTGTTACTAGCGATGAACTTCATTCGTTGAAAAACTATCTAAGAGGAAAGCTTTTATCTGCTTTTGACTCTCCGTTTAGCTCAGCTTTGATGATTAAAACAGTGACTGAATGGGGAACTGGCGCACAGTCATGGCAGTCTTACTTTGAGGCTATCGAAAGCATTGCCCCAGAAAATATTTCAGAAATGGCAAATAAGCATTTCGTTATTGATAATATCAATAAGGTGATGGTTGGCTAGGTACGTATTCCTTGATTTTCAATAGGAGTAAATAATCGCCAAGTATACGAATTTCCTCATAATCAAATGGTGTTTTTGTATAGCCATTATAGTCCAAAACGCCTTTAAAAGGTCCTTTAGTAGCAACGACTAATCCTTGTGGAGTATCGATAAGCTCCTCATAATTCGGTCTTAAAATTATTTTTCCTTCATTATCTGCGAGCCCCTTTTTTCCATTTAAACTCGTTAAAAGATAGTTGCCAGTAATCAAGCGTTCAATGTGTTCCCAACTAAATGAAACAATATTTTTCCCTTGGCTATCGAGTAACCCGTATTTGCCATTCTCCTTAGCTACCGCCAAACCATCACTAAAGCTACTTACTTCTGCGTAGTGGGGTTGTATAACGAGACGTTCCGAAGCGTCTATAAATCCCCAACCCTTTCCTATTTTGACCGCAGCAAGTCCCGATTGATAATCTCTTGCATCTTCATACCTGTTGGCAATTCGTAAATTGCCTTGTAAGTCGATAAACCCATGTTTCCCGTCTTTTATAATGTGAAAATACCCTGAAGCAAAGCCTAATACATTTTCAACTTTATCAGATGGTGATAGAATGTAATTATCGTTTTCGAATATTGTGAAATACCCTTTAGATTTGAGTAATATAAAGCGTTCCAGCTTTTTTGCATCATCGTATTTATAAGGTAATACTTGCCCTTCTTCTGTCATAATGTAGCTACGCCCATCCTCATCAAGTATCTTGATTAAAGAGTTATCACTATCATAAATAACTTTATCCCCTGTTTTAACTAAGAGGCTACCCTCAGATGAAAATATGGATGTTGCCGATCCCATTTTTGCTAAATAATAACGACCCGCCGCATATATTGAATCAAAATTTGGCGGTATTATGAAGTCATCATTGAACGAAACAACACCCCAAGAGTTAATATATCGTGCTATAAATTGATCATCAACCACGCCAGAACCAACAAAATCGTATTTATAATTGATCACTTTCTCCCCTGTAAAGTCAGTCCAACCCCAATATCCATTCTTTCTAGTTGGAATTTTAGAATCATGCGAATGACCTACTGAATCATATTTTTGATTGTTGATAAGTTGTCCGAAGTTGTCCAGAACCTTCCAGCTTTCCTCTTTTTTGCAATAAAAATATTGATCATCAACAATCAAATCATCTTGGCCATCAATAATTTTTTTTCCGTCTGTTTTATAGAGTGCATAGCTCCCGTCAAAACGATTCTGCATGACCAGAAAACCTCTTTGAACTGATTGAATCTTATATTTCTTGCCAAAATGTAACGCACTATCTCCTCCGAGAAAATGTTGTGTATTATTTAAATGTGCAACAAGCTGTTGCCGCTCATTTAACATTAAAGAATCTGCACTAATCTCAAATTGATTGCAATCATTTCGTAAACACGATACTTCCCAATGATTGAAGTTATAAGCGGCATGGTCTACAATCGACTTGAATTTTACTTTATGAATCCAGTCTCCATGCTTCGATAATAGACCAAATTGCCCCCCGTCTTCTAGTGAATACCCAACAGGAACCACCTGAATTCCCTCAATAAAGGATGGCGTAATTTGTCTTCCTGAAAGATGATATACCTTCATTTTGTTCTTTTTGGTAGCAATGAGCACCTCTCCATCTAGTTCAATTTTATCGTAAATCGGAGGGATCAGTTCTTCACCTTGGTAATTTACAACACCATAATATACATGCCCTTGCTCATAACTAGCGGCGAGAATACTTTCAGAGCCCAAAGGGGATAACTGCATAAAATTGAATCTAACGATGGTCTGACCGTTTTTATCAAGCAAACCATAGAACGGTAAGTTTGTGAAACGGCCCTTAATAGCCGCAAGAAAATAACCATGTACAAATGGCTTTAGTTCTATGAAAGCTGGCCCTGAGATTTTTTTATTCTTAAGATTAATAAGCCCCCATTGATTATTCTCCTTGAATCCGATCAGTTCTCCTTGAACCTGTACGTTCCCATCTGACCAACCTATGGCATCATATACAGGAGGTATAATAATCTCTCCATCTTCATAAGCAAGACCTTGAAATGAACCAGATGAAACTATGACAGGATTACCCGAAAGGGAAAAAGAAAATAAAAGGGAAAGGAAAAACATTTATATAAAGGTAGACGCTGAGGATTACTTTTTCCCGCTTTTCTCTTTCTCAAGGTTAAAAAGATCATTGAGTACTTCAATTAAAGTTTCAGCTTCGCCTCTTTTACATGCTGCTTTTAGCTGCAACACAGGCAATTTGATTACTCTTTGTATCATGTTCTTCGTAACGACTTCAAGTCTCTTTGCTTCTTCTTCATTTACATTTTGCAAATGTCTCGCTAACTCGGTCTTACGAATCTCTTCTAGCGCCAGTTTGAGCTTTTTGATGGTGGGAGATACTTCCATTTCAAGAGACCATGAAGAAAACTCATTGAGTGCCTCTGAGATGATCGCTTCTACGGCTGGTACTAACTTTGCTCTTTCTTCTAAAGCAACATTGGTCGTTTTAGATAGCTGATCTACATTATAGGTTAGTAGATCTTGCCTGTTCTCCAAAACTGGATCGACATTTCTTGGCAAACCAAGATCCACAATTAGCTTCATTTGACCATTTTCAGCTAAAGTATCCGGTGTTATTAAATAATTTTGAGAAGTAGCACTGGCAACTATAACATGGTGGCTTTTGACAAGTTCATCTAACTGAGCAAAATCACCCACTTTAAACCCTGTTTCAACGGCAACCTCCTCAGCTTTAGACCTTGTTCTATTCACCAAGGTTACTTCTGCTGATATCCCTTTCATATTATCGACAACCACCCTTCCGATCTCTCCAAGTCCAATAACCAAGACTTTTGGCGCGTCAAATTTCGGAATAAAACTCTTTACCAAATCGACTGCTAATGATGATGTTGAAGTGTTTCCATCTCGAAACCCTGTTTCTTGCTCTATTCTTTTATTCGTAAAAAAAATGGTATGCAGCAACCTGTGAAAAAACGGACCCGACATGTTCTCATCAGCAGACCATTGATAACTTTTCTTTACCTGATTGATTATTTGGTTTTCACCTAATACTTGCGATTCCAGTCCAAGTGCGACTCTAAAGAGATGAGTAAGGGCTGCTTTGTCCTCTAGTTCGGTAAAAAAATCGTAGGAAGAAACCGCCAATTGCTGATGAACATCAAGCAGCGCGCACAACTGCTTTTTTAAGGACTTTTCAGCCGTATAGTAGATTTCAGTTCTATTGCAAGTAGACAACACCAGCATCTCCTCTATGCCAAGTATATCACGCGTTTCGACCATGAACTTCTTTGCAGAAAACTCAACAAAAGAAACTGACTCTCTCAATTCTAGAGATGCTTGCTTATAAGAAACCTTTAATACCCTGAAATCCTTCACCTACGACATTTAGCTTATATACAAAAGTAAATCAGTTAACTCTTTTAATGTACTTGCTGTTCACCTTTTTCTATATTTATGATATAAATCACAGTGTATGATGATATTTCGTAAGTGGTTGGTAGATATCCTAGGCTTTTCTAAATCGGAAGCAATAGGAACTATCCTTTTAATTATTCTTGTGATCCTAACGGCCATTGTCCCAAGAGTTGTGTTTTACTACCACGAAAATCAGGCTACATTCAACTTTGATAATCAAAAAGAATTAGAGGAATGGGGTGAAATTGTTTCTGCAAACATTGCTTATAGAGCAAGCTATTCCGCTGAAAAAGCTACAAAAAAAGCGGCTCGAAAAAAACTCAGTCCTGTTTTTTTTGATCCTAACACTGTCTTAAGTGAAGAATTAATCTCGATGGGATTAGATCAGTGGATCGCTGAAAGGATAGAGAAGTACGTGAGTAAAGGAGGTACATTTTTAAAGAAAGAGGACTTAAAAAAAATCTACGGGCTAGATAAAGACAGCTATGATCAATTGGCCCCTTTCATTAAAATTAAACCTCCAATAAATGAACCTCCAATAAAGGGAAAAGTAATCACCAAGACCAAGAGTATCCCCTTAGTCATCCTTGATATCAATACAGCTGACACCAGTCAGCTGAAATCAATCCATGGCATTGGTGAAAAACTATCTACTCGAATTATTAAATACCGCGACAGACTAGGCGGTTTCCATTCTCTTTCTCAGCTACATGAAGTTTACGGATTGGATTCGGTGGTTATTAATAAAATGGAGCAACGATTTTCACGGGAACAAATTCAAAATAAAATTTCCATAAATACAGACTCCAATAAATTACTTTCTGGACATCCCTACATTAACTATAAGTTGGCAAGAGCCATTGTTAATTATCGCAAGACACACGGTGACTATAAAGGGCTTAAAGACTTGAAAAACATACTTACCCTTAATGACTCAACCTATCAAAAAATATTACCTTACCTGAGACTCACACCATAGCATGGATAAAATCCTCAAAACATATTTAAATAGATTGACCAATCTATCGGGTAACAATAGATCATTGCTACTGCTAAGATTGATTTCGGATCAAACCATAGACCTACATCAATTTGACAATATTTTAGGTAAATCTTCCTTTAGTATTATTTCGGATCTGATCGCACAAAAAAGGAATATCCGTCTCTGTAAAGAAGTAGACACCCATGACCAAGATAATAACAAGATAAGTGACCGCCTCAAAAGAATAAGACGAATAGATGACTTCATCTTCCAAGAAAGAGGAGCCAAAGACCTATATATTGGATGGCCTTTCATCGCAGGTAAATTTTTAGATGACACTTTAGTAAAGTGCCCACTCGTATTTTTTCCTGTGGAATTAAAAAGCGATGGAAAAGATTGGTCACTCTCTCTAAGACAAGACGCGAATATTACGCTGAATAAAAGTTTCCTTCTGGCGTATGCCTATTTCAACAAAATTGATCTCGACGAAGATTTAATAGAACAAGTACTTAATCATCTCGATTCAGACAGTACCGTTTTTAGGACGCAACTATACGAAATAATAAAAAACAGCGCGATCGAAGTTAATTTCAATCAAGACAACTTCATCGATGAACTAAAACCATTTAAAAATAGCAAAAAATCAGATTTAGAAAAAATTGAACAATCAGGGAAATTGAAAATGTACCCTGAAGCCGTTCTTGGTATTTTCCCTCAGGCAGGCTCTTATTTGGTTCCTGATTATGTCAAGCTCTTGGAAAATGAAGAAGGAGGAGATATCAACTCCTTCTTTGCTAGCCAAACTGAAAAGAATGCGCAACAAGCGGAAAAGGTGAGGTATTCCGATAAGGTAAAGGAAGAAAACACCTATACGCCCTTTGATCTTGACGCCTCACAAGAAGCGGCTTTAAATAAAATAAAAGCGGGTAACTCGTTAGTCATTCAAGGGCCTCCTGGTACTGGCAAGTCTCAACTTATAAGTAATTTGATTTGCGACTATATCGCTCGTGGCAAAAATGTTCTGCTAGTTTGTCAAAAAAAGGCTGCCCTCGACGTAGTTCATGAACGACTAAAATCAAAAGAGCTGCACGATTTTGTAGGATTAGTGCATGACTTTAAGAATGATAGAAAAACAATATTTGAAAAAATAGCTCATCAGATTGACAGCATTGATGATTACAAACAAAAAAATAATAGCTTAGATGCTATTTATCTAGAAAGAAAATTCCTGCAATCAAGTAGGGTAATTGATGCCAGTGTCGAGGAGCTTGATGAATTCAAATTAGCTCTTTTCGATGAAAAAGAATGTGGAAAATCTATAAAGGAATTGTACTTGATTTCGTCTCCAAAAAAATCAGTTATTTCCCTTAATCAAGATTATCGAGAATTTAATTTTGAAGCACTTCATGATTTTATCCCAAAGGTCAAGCGATTTATTGACTATGAAAAATCGTTTGATAAAAAAGACCTCTTTTGGAAAGAGGGGCCAAGTTTTGCGGAGTTTGATACGAATGATTTACTTACAATAAAAGAAATTACAGATGATGTAGTAGCCTTAAATAAGCAACTCATCACAGAGTCTAAGGAATTCGTTAAGAACGTATTAGATTACGAAACGGTACTCCACTTTGCGACACATCGTGATCAAATAAAACAACTGATCAATAATCTTGACAATGATCAAGTCTTTGATAATTACAAGAGAATAAGAAGCTTTGAGCCTTTAGAAGATAATGATTGGATTGTCAATAAGGAAAAAAGCATCATGCAATGCTTCAAAGGCTTGGGCATGGAAACCACACTTGCCTCAAGTGAACTTGGTAGATTTCAGGAGGCGCTAGAACATGCTATTCGATCGAGGAATAATTTATTTCAATGGCTCAGGTGGAAGCTTTTTTCAAAGGATAAAATTTTCATTACCCGAGTACTGATAGCCAATAATTTGAAAAGTGACAGATTAGGGTTTAAAGTGCTCTTGGAAAAAATGGACAATCGTTTGAATTATGAACATATCCTTTCCGAGCTTACAAGTTTTCAATGGCTTAATAAACTTCCAAATTCCTTCAGAAAAATAGAAATTCAAAACTGGTTTTTTTATCAAAAACTTGGGTTAAAATCTTATAAAACTTTCAAAAGTATTAGATCACTGGGAGAGTATATATCAGTAAAAGACAATAATAGGGAACAGTACATTTCAGCATTGAATAAACTGTTAGCGTTTACAGAAAGGTTACCTGTGCAACAAGCATTGTGGAGTCGGTACCTATCGGACATCCAAATAAGAACGATAATACTTGAAAAAAGAACTATCGAGGATCTTCAACAAGAGTTGACGCAATACTTTGACCAAATAGTCGAATACGACCAAATTAAGTCCAAATTCACCTCCGGCCAGCAAAAACTCTTAAATGAAATATATCAGCTGGAGGATATACAACATTCTCAAGTCATTGATGTAATAATCAATAGCGTTGCTGTAGCATGGATAAATCACATAGAAATTAAATATCCAATCTTACGAGCTGTTTCATCACTAAAACTTGACCATCTCACAAAAGAACTCCAACAAGGTATCGCTGATAAGACGGATGCAAGTCAGGAGATAGTCTTATTAAAAGTTCGTGAGAAGACTTATGACAAGCTAGAATATAATAGATTAAATAATCTTGTCAGCTATCGGGATCTTTATCATCAGGTCACTAAAAAAAGAAAAGTCTGGCCTATTAGAAAAGTGATCAATCAATTCAGTGAGGAGCTTTTTTCACTTATTCCATGTTGGATGGCCTCTCCGGAATCATCATCGGCCATTTTTCCTATGCAGGAAATGTTTGATTTGGTCATCTTTGATGAAGCAAGTCAATGTTTTGCGGAGCGCGGAATTCCCGCAATGTATAGGGGCAAGCAAGTCGTGATCGCAGGTGATGATAAGCAGCTCAGACCCAATGACCTATATAGAGTGAAATGGGAAGATGACTCTGAAGAACATCCAGCTTTGGATGCGGAATCTTTGTTGGAGCTCTCAAAACAATATATATCACACTGTAATTTAACTGGGCACTATCGAAGTAAGGCATTGTCACTTATTCATTTTTCTAACGAGCATTTCTATGAGGGTCGCTTAAAAATGTTGCCTCATTTTGTAGCTGTGAACAGTGAAACCCCTGCCATAGAACTGATAAAAGTAGATGGGATCTGGGAGAACAGTTCTAATGAAATTGAGGCAGATATGGTGATCGACATTATTTCCAAAAGACATCAAATCAATCCCAATCATTCTATTGGCGTAGTTACATTTAATGTGTCTCAACAAAACCTCATTCTAGATAAGCTAGAGCTGGCCGACTTCCCTATGCCGGAAAATCTGTTTGTGAAAAACATTGAAAATGTACAAGGAGATGAACGGGATGTTATCATTTTTAGCTCCGCCTATGGCAATGATCCAGAGGGTAAGCTTCAGCTCCGTTTTGGAAGTCTCAATGCAGCAGGAGGAGAAAACCGACTAAATGTAGCGATTACCCGAGCAAAAGAAAAAATAATATTTATAACTAGTCTAGAGCCTTCCCAACTAAAAGTAGAAGACAGCAAAAACCTAGGACCAAAACTCCTAAAAGCCTACTTGACTTATGCTAAAGAAGTAAGTGAGAATAGATGGAAACCAAATAAATCGATCCACATTAACAAAAATCAAGATTGGTATTTAAGTACCCAAATAATAGGTAGTGAAGACAGCCTTATAAAAGAACTTCCCTATGCAGACGTGACAGTAAAATCTCCTGACGAATACAAAGGTCTTATCCTGACAGATGATGATTTATTTTATCAGACCCTGTCATCGAAAGAGGCGTATGCTTACCGATTTCATCAACTAACAGAAAAAAACTGGCAATATATTAATTTCTATAGCCGAGAATTTTGGCTCGACAAAGGCAAATTTGACGAAAAACTAAATAAGTTCGTCTTTCGCATTAGTCAATAGTTTTTGCTATTCTGGCACCTACAAAATGTATCATCGGCAGACTATCGATTCTCATAAACTGTTGATACTTCATCGTGTAGCTTCCTGGTTTTTGAAATTGAAACTTTTCAACAAGTTCAAATTGATGATCGAAAACATCTCCAAGACCACTCCCTTTTGGTTGGCCAGTTTTGGAATCAAATAAAATCAGATTTTCAAGATCACTCAATAGCTCATTACCGGCGGAATCTTCCAAAATGAATTTGACATACAAATTGTAATAGGGGTAAGCTGAAGAGTTCCGAATATTGATAAAGAGGTCATAATTCTCATTTGGCTCATTGATATCAAAGGTAAAACTCGCAACCGTATCAACATGCCAGTACTTTTCTGTTAGCCGATAATTATCTTCAAATATTCGATTTTCATCACACGCAAAAAGCCCAATGAGTATTAGACTATACAACAATCGATTCATTAATTTTTTCCTCTCGGATTTCTATTCTGTTTGTTATTGCTTGCAGACCCTTTTTTTCTGCGATTATTCGTCTTTTTCTTGTTCTTATTGCCCTTGGAAAATTTCAGATCCATTTGAGCCAAGTCACTGTTAAGTAAGGTGTCCTGCTGTGGAGCAGTGGCTATCTCTTCATCCACGGTAAGCGTATCTACTTTTTGACCTTGGGTATTACTTTCCTGAATCTCAATAACTCTTTCTGCAGACACAGGATACCAATTATTATCATCGGCATACCCAAACCACATAATTTTTCGAAAAATATCCGTTTTTTGAAGCCTCGCCGGACCTCTTTTGGTCAACAATGGCTTGGTAACTTCTGGAATATCTTTCAAGGCGTCCATATAAGTTTCAAGCTCATAATTCAAGCAGCATTTAAGCCGCCCACATTGTCCAGAAAGTTTACCAGGGTTGAGTGAAAGATTTTGATATCGAGCGGCTTGAGTGCTGACACTTTTAAAATCAGTCAGCCATGTAGAGCAGCAGAGTTCTCGTCCACAAGACCCTATACCTCCGAGCCTGCCTGCCTCCTGTCGCAGACTAATCTGTCTCATTTCAACACGAATCTTAAATTCACCAGCAAGCCTCTTGATTAACTCTCTGAAGTCAACTCGTTCTTCTGCTGAATAATAGAATGTTGCTTTACCACTATCAGCTTGATACTCCACATCAGTAAGCTTCATTTGCAAGCTCAGCTCTTGTATAATCTCTCGGGATCTATACATCGTTGCAGATTCTTTATTTTTAACTTGCCTGTATTTCTCTATATCCTTAAGCGTTGCAAGTCTGTAAATGGCCTTGATTTCATCATTGTCCTTTACACTTTTCTTGCGCATCTGGAGCTTAACCAACTCTCCCATCAAAGAAACGTGACCCAAATGATGACCATTTGGAACATCTACAATTATAGCATCTCCGGTAGTAACATCCAGATCACTACTATTTCTAAAAAACTCTTTTCTTCCATTTTTAAAGCGGACTTCAACAATATCACAAGAAGTTTCAATAGGCCTATCCATATTCGATAACCAGTCGAAGGCATTTAACTTGTTACAACCTCCAGTACTACAACCTCCATTGCTTTGGCAGCCTGCTGCTACTTCACCCTCTCCACTACTACATGACGCACATCCCATCTTTTCGGTTATTTCAATTTAATCAAATATAAGAAACTGAAATGTTATTGTCCCAATTCCTGAAGATCAAATCCAATGTCTTTTCGGTAATACACTCCTTCGAAAGAAATATTTTGGATGGCTTTGTAGCTTTTGCTTGTCGCCTCTTCCATATTCTTTCCTAGCGCGGTTACTGTGATGACGCGACCACCATTAGTGTAGACGTCTTTACCTATCCTTTTTGTTCCTGCGTGGAAGACCACAACTTCTTTGAGTTCTTCTTTAAAAGCAATCAGCTTATCCTTCTCATATGCTTCAGGATAGCCTCCGCTTACGGTCATGACAGTAGCACACGTAAATGGCTCAATCTCCAATGCTGCATTTTCTAACTCTCCTTTGGCAGCCATAATTAAGGTTTCTAGAAAATCTGATTTAATTCTTGGCATAACAGCTTCAGTTTCAGGATCTCCCATTCTCACATTGTATTCAATGACAAAAGGTTCTCCCCCCTTATTCATTAGACCTATGAAAACGAACCCTTTGTAATCCATTTCCGCAGCTTGGATACCTGCTACGGTAGGCTTGACAATGCGGTCTTCAACCTTTTGCATAAATGTGTGATCAGCAAAGATCACTGGAGAAACTGCCCCCATTCCTCCTGTGTTTAAACCCGTATTACCTTCCCCAATGTTTTTGTAATCCTTTGCTTCAGGAAGAATAACATATCCTCCTTTTCCATCAGTTAGAACAAAAACAGAAAGTTCAATCCCACTTAAAAACTCTTCTATCAAAACAGTTGCGCTTGCTTTTCCAAACCTTTGATTTAGAATCAAGTCTTTCAAATTCTTCTTTGCTTCGTCGAGATTATCCGTGATAATAACTCCTTTGCCAGCAGCCAGTCCGTCCGCTTTAAGCACATATGGAGCATCTAACTCTTCAAGAAAAGAAAATCCCAGCTCCAAGTTATCCTTATTAATGTATTTAGCCCCTGCCGTTGGTATGTTGTTCTTCAACATAAATTCTTTGGCAAATTGCTTACTTCCTTCCAATGTAGCTCCAAGCTTATCAGGGCCAATAATGTATAAATCTTGAAATCTTGAATCTGCTTTTAATTCATCTACTATTCCTAAGACCAAAGGCTCTTCAGGACCGACAATAAGCATGGTAATTTCTTTATTAAGTAGAATGCTTTTTATGGCATTAAAGTCTTTAATATCAACAGGAATATTTTCAGCTACTTTATGAGTTCCCCCATTTCCAGGTGCTACGAACAGCTTTTCACAAAGGCTACTTTGTCTAATTTTCCATGCCAGTGCGTGCTCGCGTCCGCCACTTCCAAGAACCAATACGTTCATGTTAATTAAGATTAAGGATTCTAAATTTCAAAGATTGCAATATTACGGCGATTTGAAACCAATCTTCTTAATGCCAATAGTGATTAATTAAATTTTAAGTTCAGGATCCAAGAGAAAATTCTAATGAGCGTACTCAGACATAAACTTTATACGCATCAGCCGAACTTCATCCTCAGAATAATATTCTCCTAGCTCTTCCATAGCTACTACGATATTGTCAGTCTCCGCATTTAGAAAATAGTCGTATAAGTCATCTTGGCGATCATCATCAAGTACGTGATCTATATAATAATCCAAATTGAGTTTGGTACCCCCAAAACAAATAACCTCTATTTCTGACAAGAGATCTTCATATTTCATGTTTTTCACTTCAGCTATTTCATCAAGATCCATTTGCTTATCTATCTTTTGAATAATAAAAATCTTGTTTTTAGATTTCGATCCAGAAGATTTCACCAGCACATCTGAAGCTGTTATGATATTATTATCCTCGATGTATTTATTGATTAATTCCAAAAATGGTTTCCCGAATTTTCTGGCTTTACTCTCTCCTACTCCTACAATTTTGATTAAATCATCGATACTTGTTGGATATAAAGTAGCCATTTCTTCCATTGATGGTTCCTGAAATATAACATACGGAGGAACCTCTTTTTGATCAGCTACTTTTTTTCGAAGATGCTTTATCAGATCGAAAAGCACTTTATCATATGCTTTGGTATTTATCGTCTCCTTCTCAATTTCTTCCTCCTCTCCTATTGTGTCATATTCGTGATCTTCGAATAAATCAACATGAAAAGAATCAATCAAGAAGTTTTTCCCTTTGTCAGAAACTTTAAAAACTCCAGGGTTTTCAATATCCTTTGACAATAAGTCCTTCAGCATCGTTTGTCGGATCACTGATTTCCAAAAACGCTCGGTTTGATCGTTCCCACTCGCAAAACCGTCCAGTTTGTCATGCCCATAACTAACAATGTGACTAGACTTTTTGCCAGTAATAAAGTCTGCTATATGGCTAATATTAAACCGCTCTTCTGTCTGGAGTGTCGCCTGTATTACTGTTTTTACAAATTCAGTTCCATCAAACTTTGTTCTTGACTGCAAACAATTATCACAACATTCACAATTATCACGGTCATACTCTTCACCAAAATAATGAAGAAGCTGCCGCCTCCTGCATACTGCAGATTCTGCAAATGAGGTCATTTCATCAAGTAAAAGTCGCGCGTTTTCCCTTTCGGTTACAGGCTTATCTTTACTAAACTTCTCCAGTTTTATGATGTCATTATAACTGTAGAACATCACACAGGTGCTTATTATGCCATCACGGCCTGCTCGACCAGTTTCTTGATAATAACCCTCAATTGATTTAGGCACGTCATAATGAACAACGAACCTAACATCAGGTTTATCAATACCCATACCAAAGGCAATGGTGGCTACAATTACATCAATATCCTCATTAAGAAAAGCATCTTGATTTCTCATTCTGACAGAAGAGTCCAAGCCGGCATGATATGGAGCTACTTTTACCCCATTAACTCTCAAGAATTCCGCGATTTCTTCTACTTTCTTTCTACTTAGGCAATAAACAATCCCTGATTCATTTTTATGATCTTTTACGACCCTTATCAGATGTTTCTTTGCTTGCTTTTTGGGTTTAACATAATAAACTAAATTCGTCCGATTAAACGAAGATTGAAATTGATTAGCACCCTCAATTCCAAGGTTTTTTAATATATCCAGCTGCACTTTTGGCGTAGCTGTGGCAGTCAGTGCAATAATTGGAATATCTCCCAGCTCGCTAATAATACTTTTAATTCTTCTATACTCTGGACGAAAATCGTGTCCCCATTCAGAAATACAGTGAGCCTCATCAACTGCTATAAAGGAAATTTGCGCTTTTTTTAGAAACTTAACATTTTCCTCTTTGGTAAGCGACTCGGGAGCAACATAGAGAAGTTTGACTTCCCCTGCTAAAGTCTCCTTTTTTACACGAGTCGCCTCTCCTTTATTTAAAGTGGAATTAAGGTACTTAGCATTAACTCCAACTGCATTCATTTGGTCAACCTGATTCTTCATTAAAGCAATTAATGGAGAGATGACAATGACTGTACCTGGTTGATTTATTGCTGGAAGTTGATAGCACATTGACTTACCAGCGCCAGTTGGCATTATGACGAACGTATTATTACCATTCATAATATGTTCAATGATTTCCCCTTGATTACCCCGGAAATTATCGTATCCGAAGACTTTTTTGAGTGAACCCTTTAACTGTACCGATAAATCTGTTTCTAGCTTCATTAATGATTGTTTCGTAATAGAAATTAGTCAATATTATCGGAATCCGCGTCATCTAATACTAAAAATAAAACAGGTAAGCTGACCTAAACTAAACTCAAATAAATGGATTTACTTAAAAGGATATATTTGCAGACCAATTAAAAACAAAACTAAAGTGAACAAGAATCTACATATAGTAATTATGGCTGGTGGTACAGGCACCAGATTCTGGCCCTACAGCCGAAATAAGAGACCAAAGCAGTTTTTAGATGTTTTGAATACAGGAAGATCTTTGCTTCAGATGACATATGATCGATTTAAAGGTCATGTTCCAAATGAAAATATATGGATTGTCAGCAATGAATTATATGATGGGTTAGTAAAAGAGCAACTGCCAGAACTCTCCTCAAATAATATTCTCTTAGAACCGTCGAAAAGAAATACCGCCCCTTGCATTGCCTACGCGGCATACAAGATCAAAAAACAAGACGAAAATGCCATTATGGCTGTTTTGCCTAGTGATCATGTGATTTTTAATGAAGATGCTTTTAGGGAAATAATCAATAGTGCCGCAGATCAAGCGGATAATGAAAAATTAATTACCATCGGAATAAACCCACACAGGGCTGAAACCGGATACGGTTATATACAGTATGAGGAATCGACTGATTCTGAACTAAAAAAGGTGAAGACATTTACTGAAAAGCCGGAAATCTCATTGGCCAAGAAGTTCGTTGAGAGTGGTGACTTCTTATGGAATGCTGGAATATTTGTTTGGTCAGTCAATGCGATAATCGGCTCCTTTGAAAAATATCAAAAGGAACTAGCTGAGCTATTCTCAGATTGTAATAGTGCCTATTTCACGGATAGTGAACAAAAGCAAATCAATAAAGCATATTCTCAATCTAAAAACATTTCCATTGATTATGCTATCATGGAAAAATCTGAACAAGTCTTTGTCCTATTAGGCGATTTTGGATGGTCAGATCTCGGCTCATGGAATGCACTCCATGAAATCAAGGATAAGGATGAGAACGAAAATGTAATTGAAGCCAACACGTTATTGTACAACTCCAAAGACAACTATATCATCAGTAAAAACAAAAGATTGGTAGTTGCCCACGAGTTATCTGGCTATCTCATTGCCGATTTTGAGGATATCCTACTCATCTGCAAAAAAGAAGACTCTGGCGTTTTTAGAGATTTTGTGAATGATGTTAAATTAGATAAAGGGGAGGAGCTGATTTAATCAGCTCCTTTGAGTATCTATTTCATATAAAGCCATTGCAGTGGCCGCAGCTACATTGAGCGAAGATATACGACCTGTCATATGTATCTTCGCTTTCACATCACTCAAGCCTAGGTAAGCTCCCGAGACTCCTTCATCCTCAGATCCCATAATTAATGCGGTTGGTGCTTTAAAGTCAACTTGACCTAAAAGAATGTCCGTCTTTTCTGTACAGGCAACTATTTGAAGTCCCGAGTCTTTCAAATAAGTAATAGACTCTTTTAAGTTGGTACTGCGACAGACGGGGATATAGTTTAATGCTCCGGCTGAAGTCTTAATAGCATCTGGATTAACCTGTGCTCCTCCACGTGTTGGAATTAAAATAGCATCAACACCCAAGCATTCTGCCGTTCTAGCCAAGCCTCCGAAATTTCTCACATCTGTAATGCCATCAAGAATTAAGATCAATGGATTTTTTCCTTCCTCAAAAATCTGCGCGAGCACATTGTGAAGGTCATAATACTGGACTGGTGATACGAATGCAACCGCTCCTTGATGATTCTTTCCAGTGAATCGATTAATTTTCTCAATAGGAACAATCGAAAAAGGCACATGGCGCTTTTGAATTAGCTGAAGCAACTCCTTCATCAGATCACTCTTCGCCTCCTTTTGAATAAAAATTTTCTCCAGATCTTTTCCAGACTCTATGGTCTCGATTATTGATCGGATTCCATATATCAAATTATCATATTTCTGCTTAACCATCTCCTTCTCTTAAATTTCCAACTTGCCTATACCATTCCTTCTCATATCTCTTGTTTCTTTTCACAGAGTATGTTTGTGGCGCAAACAAAGTTGAAATCTTTACGAATTCATATTGAACTTCAGGATATTTCCATATCTCACTTCTTTCATCCTTTAATACCAAGTCCGGCGCACCATAAATGATGTATATCACACCTCGATCAGATTTCCACCCCATCTTATAACTCGTAAATAACAAGTTGGCCTCTTTTATTCTATCATAGAAATTTTTAATTGCTCTTTTAGCTCTAAATCGGGTGCCATATGTTTTTACCCAAAATGATTCAAAGTTCTTCTTCTGGTCTCCTACTGCAGTAAGCACGCTGAATTCTGCAGATGTGGTAATGTAAGTCAGTGGGGGCACTAACTCGTCTATCAGGCGTGTTTCAGGGAAATAATATGGCACATCAAGCAGTGTTGTACCACTAGCTACAGTGGTGTCTTTTTGAATAAGATAAAATCTCTTTCGATTAGAGAATTGGAGTGAGTCGTGGACGAAAAAGCTACTGTCAATATCCAATGTTGGGGCTAAGGCTTTAATTTCTCCCATCGGGGGATCAGCCGGCCCAAAATTTTCTGTATAGCTATACACATGATATTTCCCGTCATTTGGAAAAATCACAGATGATTGCGATACATAGCTGCGAATAATTGGCATCCCATCCCTATCCAAGGGACAAAATGAAGAATATACCGCCATTGGATTTAAAGAAATATCGAAGAAACGATAAGTGCCTTTATCTAAATCTGAATAACAAAAAATCAATACTTTACCCAGTGATTTTTTAGGGAAAGTGTATTTCAATATCTGCTTGTCCTCTTCTATTAAAAAAGTATCTACCGAAAATGTAGAAAGTGTGTCATGATCAATAGCGTTATAACTGTTTTGCAGAAGCAAGACTTTGGACCATCTAGCTATTGAAGCTGCACGAACTTCGACATACACGTTCCAAAGGTCTCCGTCAGAAACTACCCGATTATTTAATAAAATATCAGCCTCCAGCTGATAATGATAGCTGAGATTTATTTTCGTAAGATCAAACGCGATAGACCCAAAGTGAATAGCGCTTAATACGATTAGGAGGATTGGTTTTTCAATATGCTTCATTTCAAGCGAAAAAGTTAACCAATAATTTGGTTTCTTTGTCCAAAAATTAGGAATGAGCGTATTTACTACTGAGATAACGTCTGATGCGATCCCTTCGGACAATGTAATACACCAGCGGCTCTCGAAAGCTTATGAAGTAGCCGTTCCATATATTCAAGGCGATGTTCTTGAGCTGGGCTGTGGTGAAGGAAGAGGGATTGATCTTATAAGCCCAAAAGCATCAAGCTATTTGGGGCTGGATAAGATAGAAGTGATTATTAATCGCCTGAAGAACAAATATCCCAAATTGAATTTTGAAAGCGGTTCTTTTCCGCCCGTGCAAATAAAAGACAATTCTTTCGATACCATCGTCACATTTCAGGTGATTGAGCATATCAAACATGATCGCCTGTTTTTAGAAGAAATTTATCGTCTTTTAAAGCCGGGAGGAACTGCGTTGATATCTACACCAAACATCAAGATGACCTTAAGCCGTAATCCATGGCATGAAAGGGAATACACGAACGAAGAGCTCACTACATTGGCCTCCTCGATTTTCGATAATGTAGAGATGAAAGGTATTGCAGGGAATGATCGCATAATGGAATATCATGAACGAAACAGGGAGTCTGTAAATAAGATTATGCGTTTTGACATTCTGAATCTTGAACATAAACTTCCAGCATCCATTTTAAGGGTTCCTTATGACTTAATAAACAGGATGAATAGGAATAAATTGCTGAAAAAATCTGATGATTTAGTTAGTTCTATTACAACTGCTGACTTCTCCCTTCAAGACAGAGATGAGAGCAATCTAGACCTTTATTTAATCGTAAAAAGGAACTAAAAGGCGATCTCACTAGTTATACCAAAGTATTAAATTAATTAAAATGTCAAAAGAAAAATTATTTACTGAAGTCAATCAATTACTCAGCGATCTTCATATCTATTACCAAAATACCCGCGGCTTTCATTGGAATATTAAAGGCAAAAGGTTCTTCGAATTGCACGTAAAATTTGAAGAGCTTTATACAGAAGCCTTAGCAAACATCGATGAAATAGCTGAAAGACTACTAGCCATCGGAGGCAGTCCACTCCACACATTCGAGGACTACTTAAGCACATCAAATATTAAATCCCTTAAGGGTGTTTCTAATGACATAGAAACTGTCACGGCGATAGTTGATCAATTACAAAAACTCATCACACAGGAAGAGATGGTCAAATCAATGGCTGCTGAAATAGAAGATAATGAAACAGAAGATATGATGATTGCTTTGATCAATGCTCAGCAAAAATATATCTGGATGTTTAATTCTTGGTTGGGTTAATTGGCAAAAAATCGCCTATACCATTTTTGAAATACATACAAGGTCCATACTTGCACATGGACATCCCCAGGATCAAGAGAATATAGTTTTCTCTTGATCTTTTTTATTTCAGACCAATGAAAAATGCCTTGAGCCAGAATTTCCTTTTCATTAAAAACCAAATCATCTAGCTCCGCCGATAGTTCCTTGCGAAACCAATGGAGCAATGGCACTTCAAAACCATGCTTAGGCCGATTCAATAACTCGGTAGGTAAGAGGCCTTCGAAAGTGTTTTTGAGAATCAGCTTTCTTCCTGTTGCATTTGCTTTGAGATTGGCATGAAGTGTAAAAGCATTCTGAATCAACTCATGATCTAGAAATGGAACACGTACCTCTAAACCATTCGCCATGGACATACGGTCAACTTTTACAAGCATATCGCCTTCGAGCACCAATTTCAAATCGTTCCTCAAGAATTCATTCAAATCCGATCCCGTCTCAAAGCGAGACTTAAATTTTTCTAATGCTGACTTATGACCGTGATATTCAGATTTTAACAAGTTGCTTATAGAGTCATCATGAACAAAACTTGCTAAATACCAATAGCGGTCTTTTAAATCAAGATTTGATAGTCTCGCAAATTTGTCTAATCGACGAAATGTATCTGTTACTTTAGTGTTTCTTGATTTTGGGAGTAATGACCAAATGGGTGCTGCGCTTTTCACCATATTTTCAACAAATCCGTTACTCACTGACTTCAGCCAAGCTTCATGTTTGTTGTATCCAGAAAAAAGCTCATCCGCACCATCTCCTGATAAAGCAACTTTGACATGTTCTTTGGTCTTTTTAGAAAGTATAAAAACAGGTAAAGCCGATGAATCACCAAAAGGCTCGTCTAAATATTGAACGGCATCCTGAACTTCATCAAAAAGATCTTGGGAGCTTAAACTGAAAACGTGATGGTTCGTCTTGTATTTTTTGGCCACTAGGGCTGCATATTCCGTTTCATCAAAAAATTTATTGTCGGAAAACCCTATGCTGAAAGTGTTCAAGTTTTCCACATGGTTGGAAGCCAAAGCCACTATTACAGAAGAGTCAATTCCTCCGCTTAAAAAAGCGCCTAATGGCACATCTGAAACAAGTCGACGGTTCACTGCCTTTTGCAGTGACTCTTTCACAATATTTTGGGCGCTCGATAGCTTTTCAATCTTTGGCAAGTCTAATGCCGGCAAATCATACCATTTCTCTTTTCTAAGCCCATTTTGCGAGTCTATCTTCAAGTAATGACCTGGCTCGAGCTTAAATACATTTTGGAATATGCTAAAAGGAGAGGGAATATATGTCAGCTGAAAATACAAATGCAGGGCGGTTCGGTCAATCTCCTTTTTAACGCCAAAACTCATCAAACTTTTAAGCTCCGAAGCAAACAGAAACTTATCGTCATCATGGTAATAATACAATGGCTTAATCCCCACTCTATCTCTTGCCACAAACAATGATTTCTCCTCCTGATCATAAATAGCAAAAGCGAAAAACCCATTAAGCTTTTGAAGGCATTCTTCGCCCCAATGGATATAGGCATAGAGTAATACTTCTGTATCTGACGAAGAGTTAAATGAATAGCCTTTGGACGAAAGTTCTTTAGCTAGTTCTCGATAATTATAAATCTCCCCATTAAACACTATTCTATAGCGATTATCTGACGAGATAATCGGTTGATTCCCCTTATCAGAAGTATCAATGATAGATAATCGCCGATGACCAAGGCCAACATGATTGTCAAACCAAGAACCTTGGTTGTCGGGTCCGCGTTTAGAAAGCGATCTGGTTGCCGCTTCCAAATAGATAAGATGCATCCTGCCGACTGCATTATTGGTTAATATTCCTGTGATACCACACATATGGCACTAAATTTATAGTAGTAAAAGATATTTCGAACAGTAATTATGAGATTCATCACTTTCAAAGTCATTATTTTAATTTTAGCATGCATTGTTTTTACCAACGATGCATATGCTCAAGGCAAAAAGAAAAGGAAAAAAATCGACAAAGCAATCACTACTGCCCAATCATATATTGGAACACCTTATCGCTATGGAGGCACTTCAAGAAAAGGAATTGACTGCAGTGGATTGATTCTAAACTGTTACAATGAAATAGGCGTAAAGCTACCTAGAACTGCCAAAGAACAATCAAAAATTGGTTCGAGTAAAACCTGGTCTACGATACGGCCCGGAGACATAGTGTACTTCAAATTCAAGCAAAAAGGAGAGAAATGGTACCACACAGGTATGATTACCAATGTCGATGGAGACAAAGTGAAGTTTATTCATGCATCTTCAAGTCGCGGCGTAGTAGAGTCTGTTCTCAATGATGATTATTACAAAAAGAATATCAAGAAATTTAAAAGAGTAATCAAATAAATACCGTTTTACACGGATACGATCAAGGTGTTTAATTGAACAACTTTGATCATGGGCTTTTTAAAGAAAATTAAAAATTTTATAACTGGAGGTGCCGCCAAGGTTGAATTGATTTTTGAAAGTAGTGCTTCCAATGGCGTTGATGCGATTAGATGCTTTACGACTGCCATGGCAGATCAAGACTGTGATAATTTCAGAAGTATATGTTGAACTCAAGGGAGAAGAGATGTATATGAAAAAAGAATCCACAACCAATACTGATAGTGATGGGAATGTCTATAATTCTGAAAGGGATGTCAGAGCCTATGAAACTATTCATTTTGAAAAGAAAATTGCTGCTGAAAATATCCGGCTAGAGGAAAACGATTCTGAGAAATGGCTAACATCTTTCGATTTCCCTGCTCAAGTAACACCAACCTATCATGGAAAAAATGCCCATTTTAAATGGCTAGTGAGGGCAGGTTTGGATATGAAAGGAATTGATCCAAAAAGTGATTGGCAAGAATTAACAGTTGACAAAGAATTAATCTTCTGAAAAATGGGACTACTCGATAATATAAAAAATTATGTAACAGGTGTCGCTGCAGAAGTAACGCTAGAGTTAACACCACAACAGGTTAATCGTGGACAAAATATTAATTTTAAAGTGACCGTTAAGGCGCAAGAAGACCTACTTATAAAACCTTATTTATCACTTTTAAAGCAGAGGAATCTACCACCACAACAGCCGTATTGTACGCGCATGAAATAGCTTTAGATCACAATATTCAGCTCAGGAAAGATGACATTAAAAGCTGGGAAAGTTCCTTTCAAATACCCATTGATGCCGCCAAGTCTTGGAAAGGGAAACACTCAACAATGCATTGGTATGCTCTTGGTGAAATAGACATTCCAGGACTAAACCCTGATGGCCCTTGGAAGAAATTCTACGTTCTATAATTCCAAATCCAAGAAAATAACCTTTCTAGGGGTAAAAAGTGAAGAGCATCACATTAGAAGGCTAGCCGCCAGCGCTTTATCAGCACAATCCATTTTATCAAAACAATCATCTATTGGCACTTAAAAAATCAAACTCCTGTCAATCCGATTTTTGAATACCGCCCGCAATTGAACCCCGTTTAAAACAAAAAAACCTTCCTTAAAATAGTTAAGGAAGGTTGAAGTGGAGCATATCGGATTCGAACCGATGACCCCCACACTGCCAGTGTGGTACTCTAGCCAACTGAGCTAATGCCCCAAAAGAAATGCGAATTTACGCTAATTATTGATTCCCGCAACTCTTCTTAGCCAACCAATTATGAAGCACTCGTATCTAAATGAAAAATACTTCTCAAAAATGAAAAATTATATGTCATTGAGGCTTTTTTATAGTTTTTGGCTTGGATTCGCGTGACGAAACAAGCGATGATTCACTTACTAAAAATTTATACTATCAAAATGTACAATTTAAATTCATCGTAGGTTGGAGCAAGTAATAATCTGGTCTTTCATCATTTTCATCGAGCAAATGAGGAAGAAAACATCTCAGATAATGAATATACTGAGAATATTTATTTCGAAGTAAATATAGGAATCACCTCATTTGAATATCAAAATGATACTTTTGCAGCATTAAAATTCGCTTTATCCCCATCGTGTTATGGTAATCCAATAGACTCTGTAGTGCCCACTGCTGGCGTCATCTCAGGCGCGAAAAATGGCCTTAATTAAAAAGTTGCAGCTGTTGTCACTATGCCCTATTATAAGTATGCTACCGATAGTTCGGTGGTCGGAGAACCCATCATGAAGTCATTTAATGGCACCTGTTCACTAATTCTTGACTAAATATGATAATAAAATAAGGGATTTATTATCACTTATAAAATATCTCTCTCCATGAATCGTCGTAATGCCAGGATTGAACTTACCATGTGGAATTATGGTTTGACTCCTGTTAATTATATTTTATGAGTAAATCCAAAGTCAGTCTAGCCAGTGTATTTAAGACCATTATTTGGCCAAGGCGAAAAATTGTAGGTATTGGCTTAGGGCTAATAATCATTAGTCGAGCTGCTAGCTTGGTGCTTCCAGGTGCCAGCAAGTATTTAATGGACAATGTCATCGCTAATGGAGATCTGGAAATGCTAAAAATATTGGTCTTGGCTGTGCTGGGATCCATCGTTATTCAGTCAATTACCTCCTTTTTATTAACACGTATACTCAGTGTAGAAGCGCAACATCTGATTGCTCAACTGAGATCAAAAGTTCAAAAACATATCATCTATCTACCCATTCGCTTTTTTGACAACACGAAAAGTGGGGAATTAGTCTCCAGAATAATGACCGATGTTGAGGGCGTCCGTAACCTGGTAGGAACAGGCTTGGTACAGCTTTTTGGTGGCGTTTTAACAGCTATAGCCTCCTTATTCCTCCTTATCAATATAAGTCCAATGATGACCTTGTACGTACTCGTACCTGTGATCATATTTGGCGTCATCAGCCTCAAAGCTTTTGGGCGTATACGACCCATCTTTAGAGAAAGAGGAAAAATAAACGCGGAAGTTACTGGTCGACTAAGTGAAACTTTGGGTGGTATTCGTGTGATAAAAGGCTTCAATGCGGAAAAACAAGAGGTTAAAACTTTTGCCGATGGTACAGAAAAATTATTTCTCAATGTCAAGAAAAGCCTAACCTCCACGAGCCTAGTGACCAGCTCTGCTACGCTCTTATTAGGAATAGCCAGTACGGGCATCATGGGTATCGGTGGCTATATGATTATTGAAGAAAATATTACGTTAGGAGATTTTCTTGCTTTCACCTTGTATCTAGGCTTTATGATTGCTCCTATTGTGCAAATGAGTAATATCGGAAGTCAACTCACCGAAGCTTTTGCGGGGCTAGACCGAACAGAAGAAATTATGAACATGGAGCCCGAAGATGATGGCTCCATTCGGACGGTATCTATACCAGAAATTATAGGTAACGTAAGCTTTAAAGATGTAAGCTTTGCCTACGAAGACACTAAGGATGTTGTTAGAAATGTCAGTTTCGAAGCTCCAGCTGGTTCTATCACCGCGCTTGTCGGCACATCGGGCTCAGGAAAATCAACAATTGCTGGACTGGCTGCCTCATTTCTCAACCCAGATAATGGAATGATCACGATTGACGGACAAGACCTAGCAAAGATCTCTTTGGAAAGTTATAGAAGTCAACTTGGCGTAGTTCTTCAGGATGATTTTCTCTTTGAAGGGACGATCAAAGAAAACATTCTTTTCCCAAGGCCTGATGCTTCCAATGCTCGGCTAGACGAAGCAGTGAAAGCGGCTCACGTCAATGAGTTTACAGATAGATTTGATGATGGCCTTGATACCTTGATTGGAGAAAGAGGTGTCAAGCTTTCTGGGGGACAAAGACAAAGAATTGCCATCGCAAGAGCTATTTTGGCTAATCCTCGAATTTTGATCCTAGATGAGGCCACCTCTAATTTGGATACAGAAAGTGAAAGCTATATTCAAGAAAGTTTAGCTCGATTGATGAAAGGCAGAACTTCATTTGTGATTGCCCACAGACTTAGTACTATCAGAAATGCCAATCAAATATTGGTAATTGAAAATGGATCGGTCGTAGAGCGTGGAACTCACGATGATTTGATTAAATTAGAGGGGAGATATTATCAGCTATATACCTACCAAGCCAGAATTTGATAAGCAATTGCAATAAAATGGCTGACCTCACATTTTAATTCTACAAATTAAATTATGATCATTGGAATCGGAGGCGTTAGCCGAGCTGGAAAAACGACATTAGCTGAAAAACTAAAAAAACATTTCGAAAAGTCAAAAAAAACGGTACAGATTTTTTGTCAGGACGAATATGTGAAACCTATCATTTCCCTGCAGAAAGTAGAAGGTTTCCCCGACTGGGAAAGGCCAAGTACCATCAAATGGGACGCTCTCACCTCCGCGATGGATCGCTCTGCTGCAGATGTGAAAATCGTCGAAGGCTTATTCGCTTTTTATGCGGCATCCATCAGATCCGAATACGACAAAAAAATCTTCGTTGATATCGATAAACCCACTTTCGAGTCTCGAAAGTCTCAGGATAAGCGGTGGGATGCAGAGCCCGCATGGTATGCCAGCCATGTATGGAAATCATACTTAAAATATGGTCAGAAAAAAGGCCCTGACGAAGATTACCTCACCCTATCTGGTCAAAGTGATTTAAATATGAAAAAAATATTGGCTGACTTAGGCGTTTAGTTATGTATAACCCATGAGGAAATTACTGAAATAAGCACCTTAAAAGCATCAGAATTAGCAAAAAACATACTCTTCTAATTGGACTTTATATAAACTTAAAAATTTCGTTTCTGAATTTTCGTTTGTATGAACTCTGAGCCTCAGAGCAAACTCACGAAATGTGAAGTAGATTATTTCTTTTATTCTATTTAAGCATCTGAGAATAAAACCTCCACATAGCGTTCAAGGCGGACCTTTCATTTTAAAATGATCTGTGATTAGCGTGATCTATGAACTATAATATTCTTCCCTTTGAAACACAATCACCCCAACTAGACTACCCCAACTAGGTATTTGTGTTTAATAATAAACAGGTGTATTACAATTTCTTTATGCCATACCTGATTTATGAAATACTTTTTTTTCCTCACAATTCTCACTGTTTTTTTACTGATAAATTGACCTGCTCAGGAAGACCCGATTATAATAGCAGAAGCTATCGACAATAGCCGTCCTTCAGCCCGCTCGGACAAAATATATGAAGGACAAATTGTATTAGGCGATCCAATTATTCACCCATATCGTGTGTCTACAATGCAAGAGGCTAGTAACTATATGAGACAGGGAGATGGAAAACCACCAAAAGATATTGAAACATCGCATTATTATGTCAAGTTCAAACCAAAAGACTGGATAGAAATGGAAATGTTAACCGATGACACAACATTGATACTCTTCACCTACCCACTCGATGTGGAAATACTCGAACAAGGCGGCTATTATCATGACCCAAAGGTTAAAAAAGACAAACCTACCTTTCAGTATGTTTTGGTTCCGGTTGATTACGATTTTCCGAATGTGAAGTATAGCATAAAAGATGAACTCTACCTCCCAGATATGATAGCAGACAATAGCCATGGACGAATAGACGATCAAACCAAGGACGAACTCAACAGACTGGAGTCTGTTGCCTGGAAACTGATTGGAGGAGAAGACCCTCATGCAATCGCAAAACCACCAGTAGATGATGATGATGGTGGACTTGACGGTGGTGATGGCGGCAATACCGGTGGAACTACTGGGATCTGCAATGACTGTACCAAATATAAAGGATCATTATCAGTATGGGATGATGTAACATCCGGCCAAATCCCTGTAGTTGGTGTTAAAGTGGTTTTACGAAAAAATTTCTACTCCACAGAAGCCTATACCGACGAGAATGGAGCTTGGGTTATAAGTAGCAAAAAATACGATCTTGATGTTAAATACAAATGGGAAAGAAATCATTTTTCTATCCGTGAAAGAGATTGGTTTCAAGCACAATTCTCCACGTCTAATATGCACCTGGGGTGGACACAGAATACGCGACTTGAAAGTGGATCAGCACAAACCTACCACGCACACATTTTTCAAGCGGCTCGCGATTATTACTATGGAAATAGGTTTGGGCTAACTACACCACCAAGAAATGGTCTATTTACCCCACAAATGAAAATTGCAGCCAAACAAGAACCATTCTTTCAAAGAAGTCATGCTGCTACTTATTATTATATTATTAATACGGTTTCTTGGACTAACCCGATTAGCCTTCCCGCCATATTCATGCGTACCTTTGACCAAGCAACCAACTTGACCTATGGAACTACCGCTCACGAGCTAGCACATTTTGCACATTGGAACATGGCTAGAGACGCATTTAATGGATTGGCAGTTGAAGCATATACGCCTTTTGTAGGTAAAGAAAGTAGCGAAAGAACGATAGAAAGTTGGGCACTCGGAGTAGAATGGCAGTTTGTAACCCACCGTTATAATAACAGCATAAATCAACCCTATATTCATAAAGATAACATTCAAGACAGAACGATTACAGGTTCTCCAATTTATACATCTTTAGTAGTAGATATGATTGATACAAGCAATCAACGCTCAGTCAATGAAATTGGTTTTCCTCAAGACAGAGTAGAAAATTACACTATTAAGGAAGTAGAAGACGGCTTGTTCTTCGCAAGCAGCTGGGTTGCTTGGAGAGAAAACATGAGATCAAGACACAACGACCCTCATGGAACCGAACAATTTATTCATGAACTTTTTAGTAACTGGTAAAATGCGAAAAATAATTATCCCCTTTCTAGCAATAATTTTTATTTCTTGCCATCGAGATAGTGTTGAGTTTGACAGGACCTATCGGTTAAGTAACAGTTTAAACATGGCCATAAGAATCGAGACTAAAGATTTCAGTGATAAACTAACTAGAACTTTATCGATAGACGGACGCGGCATAATCATTGAGGAGACAATGCTCGCCTTAGATGGCTGGATTGCTCCTTCAAATATTCTTGGTGAAGAAATTAAATTTGTTTTCAATGATAGCTTAATGGTAATTCATAAAACAGGTTATTTAGACTTAACAAGATTTGACCCTCCAAACACGAGTATAAATATTTTATTTAATGAATCATGGACAAGAGTATCAAATGAGCTCTATACTTATGAAATAAATGAAGTACTGTTAAGTCAAGCAGTTCCTTTGGAAGATTGAAATAAAGAGTATCAAGACATGAGCATACATGAGATCAAGACACAACGACCCTCACGGAACCGAACAGTTTATTTATGAACTTTTTAGTAATTGGTAACTTATGCATAAAAGTCTAATAATTATAATAATTCTAGCAAGCCTGGTATTGAGTTGCAATGGGTTTATAGATAGAGTCTTTGAATATCGAAATAATTCTGATTACGCCGTGAGAATTTCAGCTTACAGTAATAATCAAAGAATATATTCCTCCAGCTTAAGCCAACAACCTGGAATAATTATAAACGTATCAGCATCATTCGACCCAGAGATAGAAACTATCGCAACATTTGTAGGAGATTCAATTAACATAATTTTCGAGGATAGTTTAGTTTTAAAACATTATTCATCATTTAAGAATGGGTGGGAAATTTCACCTCCGTTTGAAGAAAACCTGATTTTTTCAGATATCTGGACAAAAGTTTCTGATGAATACTGGACTTTTGAAGTTACTGATGAAATGTATAAAGAAGCTGTGCCTTTGGAGGATTGAAAAGAAGAGTATCGAGACATGAGTATACATGAAGTCAAGACACAACGACCCTCATGGAACCGAACAGTTTATTCATGAACTTTTTAGTAACTGGTAAAATGCGAAAAATAATTATCCCCTTTCTAGCAATAATTTTTATTTCTTGCCATCGAGATAGTCTTGAGTTTGACAGGACCTATCGGTTAAGTAACAGTTTAAACATGGCCGTAAGAATGGAGACTAAAGATGTTAGTGATAAACTAACTAGAACTTTATCGATAGACGGACGCGGCGTAATCATTGAGGAGACAATGCTCGCCTTAGATGGCTGGATTGTTCCTTCAAATATTCTTGGTGAAGAAGTTAAAATTGTTTTCAATGATAGCTTATTTGTAATTCATAAAACAGGGTTTTTAGACACAACAGCCTTTGACCCTCCAAATGCTAACCTAAATATTCTATTTAATGAATCGTGGATAAGAGTATCAAATGAGCTCTATACTTATGAAATAAATGAAGAGTTGTTAAGTCAAGCAGTTCCTTTAGTGGATTGAAATAAACAATATCGAGATATGAGCATACATGAGATCAAGACACAAGACCCATACGAGACAGAACGATTCATTCATGAACTTTTTAGCAACTGGTAATTATGAAATATTCAATATTATTTGTTTGCATAAATATGATTTTTACTAGCTGCGACAGCTATGTTGATAGAACTTTTGAGATCTTCAATGAATCTTCGCATCAAGTTGAAGTTACGGCCTATAGCAATCGTAAGTTACGACATGAGGGAACCAGCAAGAACCAAGGATCAGTCTTAAGCTTTTCGGCCTCATTTGACCCAGAAGCTGAGACTATTTCATTATTCGTTGGTGATTCAGTCAATTTTATCTTTGATGATTCGCTTGTTTTGGTTCACTATTCAACTACCAGACCAACAATTATTGATTCCCCGTCATTTGATAAAATCATCAGCTTTCAAGACATTTGGACGAAGGTTTCTAATGAATACTGGACTTTTGAAGTTACTGATCAAATGTATGATATGGCCGAACCCTTGAATAATTAATATTATCCTTTTTGAGAACAAATTCTTGAACGACTTTGCAGAAAGACTCCTACCGCGGCACAGAACAATCCATTAACGAATTATTTAGCCATTAGTAAAGTGAAATATATTGGCTTAGTACTTTTTACTTTTCTAGTTATAACAAGCTGTGACAGCTTTGTAGATAGACAGAACTTTTGAAATAATAAACAATACCGATCACGAGGTGAGAATCACTTCTTACTTAAGTCGCAAATTAATTCATGAATAATTTAATGAGGAGAAAGGTTTACTACTCTCTTTTATTGCTTCTTTTGATCCAGAGATGGGAACGATGACTCAGTTTTTTGGAGACTCAATCAGCATTATTTTTGATGATTCTATTTCTGTTGATCACTACATTTCATTTAGAAATGGCTTGACTGTCACCCAAAAATCTACCAAAATTTAGTATTTTCTGATGTTTGGACAAAAGTCTCAAATGAGATGTATGAACAGGCTGTTCCAATAGAAAATTGAGCCTCACTACTGAACCGAAACCAACTCATAATTCCTAGGCCCAAAACTGACTGCATCACCTTTCTTTTTATCCAACAGCTGCTGACCTAAAGGAGAAACCGCGGAAATAACAATCACGTTTTCTTCTTCAACCTTCAATTGACCTAAACCAACACTTATATAAATCAACCCGTGATTAGTTTCAATCAAACTTCCAAGTTGTACTTTATCAAAAATTCTCTCTGGGTCTATGCCATCAAGCGTAGCTTTCAACTTAGCCATTTCATTGAGCTGACCTGCCACTTTACCTTTTTCATAGTTGATCATTTCGCGACTAGTCTCATACTTGTCGCCCATACTGCTCTTGGTGTCCTCATTAGACGCTAACTGGAACTGACGCATTTGCCCCGTCATATTCTCTAATCTTGCATTGACGTGTTCTAAACAAGCCTGATGTATTTGGGTTTTACTTAGCATAAAAGAAATGTGCACACCCGAGAGATGTGCACATTAATTGAAATAAATAATTTATTGAATCCCACTGAGTGAGTACAATTCCCCGATGCTTGCATCGAATCAAAAGCAATTAGCGGCCTTTAACCTCGCGAACTTGCTCCGAAGGGATTGAATGGGGGATTTCAAGTCCAAATAACTTTTGAAATTCGAACTAGAAAACCTTCCAAATATTATATAAGGTTAATTAGAAAACTATACTTTTCGCTTACTCGTATGCTTCAGGGATCCCATGTGAAAACTCACTCGTGAGTTAGAGTTCAAACTTGATTCCCTGTGCCAAAGGCAACTCCTTGGAATAGTTGATAGTAATGGTTTGTCTTCTCATGTAAGCTTTCCAAGCATCCGAGCCTGACTCACGCCCACCACCAGTTTCTTTCTCCCCTCCAAAGGCTCCACCGATTTCTGCACCTGAAGTTCCAATATTCACACTGGCAATACCACAGTCAGATCCTACAACAGACAAGAATAGCTCTGCTTCTCTCATATTGGTTGTCATGATCGCTGATGACAGACCTTGAGGTACGTCGTTTTGCATGGCTATTGCTTCCTCCAGAGTTGAGTATTTGATCAAATATAAAATAGGAGCAAAAGTCTCATTACATACGATTTCGTATGAATTGTCTACTTCATATATAGCTGGCTTCACGTAACATCCTGATTCGTAATTCTCCCCTGAAAGCACTTCTCCAGCAATAACCGTTTTGCCGCCTTCTTCCGCTATTTTAACCAAGGCATTTTCATACATTTTCACAGCATCCGTATCAATAAGAGGACCGACATGATTATTTTCATCCAAAGGACTTCCTATTCTAAGCTGACCGTAGGCTTTCACCAATCGTTGCTTCATCTCTTCATACATACTCTCATGAATGATCAATCTTCTTGTGGATGTACATCTTTGACCAGCAGTACCAACTGCGCCGAAAACAGCTCCTGGAATCGCAATATCCAAGTCCGCATTTTCTGTAATGATGATGGCGTTGTTTCCTCCAAGTTCAAGAATAGTTTTACCTAATCTTTTGCCAACTGCTTCTGCGACTGCTTTACCCATTCGAGTAGAACCGGTTGCTGATACCAATGAAATTCGACCGTCACTAGCCATTTTCTTTCCAATCTCCGCGTCTCCGATAACCAATCCGCATACGCCAGGATGGACATCATTTTTCTCAAAGATACCTTCTACAATTTTCTGACAAGCGATCGCCGACAAAGGCACTTTTTCGGATGGCTTCCAGATACAAACATCTCCACAAACCCAAGCTAGCGCTGCGTTCCATGCCCATACGGCCACTGGAAAATTGAATGCTGAAATGATGCCGACTAATCCAACTGGATGATATTGCTCATACATGCGGTGTAGGGGACGCTCAGAATGCATGGTTAAGCCATATAGCTGTCTTGATAAGCCAACAGCAAAGTCACAGATATCAATCATTTCTTGCACTTCACCTAGTCCTTCCTGAAGTGATTTTCCCATTTCATAAGAAACTAAGGCGCCTAAATCATCTTTATTTTTTCTTAGCTCATCACCAATCTGACGGATAATCTCGCCTCGCTGTGGTGCTGGCTTCAATCGCCATGATTTGAATGCATCTTGCGCAGATTCTACTACTTTTTCGTAAGCATCTTCTTCCGCCAAAGTCACATCGGCAATTACCTTACCGTCTACAGGCGAAAAGGAAGAAACTTGCTTGCCTTTCGTCGCTATCCACTTACCTCCAATAGCCGCTCCAGGATTGGATGCTTCAATACCAAGGGAAGCTAAAGTTTTTGAAATATTAATGGGGTTTGTCATTATAGAAATGGGTTAAAAATGTTCTGGCCGCAAAGCTAAAGAATCCTTTTACTAGAAGCCTAAAATTCTGAACCCGAATAATTAGGAAGTTAGATTTTACTAGAAAAAAGAACAAAACAATACGTGAAATTGACCTCCACGTTGACCTCCAAAAAACGACCAAGGATACATCAACTTTTTGATGATCAACAATCCATTCTTATTGTTCATGATTAAGACTAAAACAAGTTTTTATCCCAATTATGGTTATTGTCTCATGAGTAAAGTGAGTTATCCCTTCAAAAAAGGAAGATTAATAAAAAACAAAAAACCGCCCACAGCATGAAGGCGGTTTTATCAAACCTATCTAACCACTACTATTTTCTTACCAACCTAAGCCATAATAGGCCTTTTCCCCATTCGGATAGACGCCTTCAATCAATATCCCTTCTCCTCTAGCCTTGCTCAGCGCTGCTGATAATTGTTCCATTGAACCTATCGGCTGCCTATCAATTTTTGTCACAATAAAGCCTTCTACAATACCGGCATCTCTCCATTTACCAGATTCAATTCCTTGGATCTGTAAGCCCTCCTCTAAACTTAACTTTTCTTTTAATTCAGCACTCACTGGGGCTAGGATTGCGCCCTCCACTTGGAAAAATTTCGTTTTTTCAGCTTTTACCACGGCTGTTGTGTTCATTGCATTTTTCAAAGTGGCTACTGTCGTTTTCGTTTTACCTTCTCGGATGTAAGTCACCTCTATTTTATCACCAGGACTGTTCATTGCTACTTGCTCCTGAAGCTGTGCCGTGTTTGTTACTTTTTTGCCATCAATGGCGATGATTACATCCTCTGCTTCTAATCCTGCATCAAAGGCAGACGAAGATTCTCCGACGCTTGCCACATACACTCCTTTTAGCACATTCAGGTTTTTCGCTTCTGCTAACTCAGCGCTGACATCACTGATTCTAATTCCTAATAATGGACGCTGCACGGCCCCAAAATCTTTCAAATCAAAGATTACCTTCTTCACCAATGTGGCTGGCACAGCAAACGAGTAACCAGCAAATGCTCCCGTCGGTGATGCAATAGCGGTATTGATTCCTACTAACTCCCCTCTTAAATTCACTAGCGCTCCGCCAGAGTTCCCAGGGTTTACCGCAGCATCCGTCTGGATAAAGGCCTCAATTCTGGTATTGCTGCCTCCTCGTGCCAAAATATTAATATTTCTTGCTTTAGCACTCACAATTCCGGCGGTTACCGTACTTCTAAATTCAAATGGGTTTCCGATAGCGAGTACCCACTCACCGATTTGAATATTCTCTGAATCTCCAAAATTGGCGTACGGCAAATTGACATCATCAATTTTAAGCAAAGCCAAATCCGTGTCAGGATCAAGACCTACAACCGTCGCGGTGTAGCTTCTATTATCATTGAGCAACACTTCTATTTCATCAGCATCTTCGACCACATGATTGTTGGTGGCTATATAGCCGTCTGCAGTAACGATTACACCAGAACCAGCACCCATTCCTTGTGGTCGCTGTTGATCGTACCTCTCCCCAAAGTATTCTTTGAAAAACTGATCCATGGGATTATTACCATTGGCTCTTGTTGCATTATACTTCGTCTTGATATGTACTACCGACTGTGTCGCCAATTTTGCTGCGTATACAAAATTCAACCCTTCAGGAACAACAAAATCCGTAGAATCGAAAACGTAATTAGTTAAGGTCACGGGATTTTCCATACTCGCAGGATTGATTAAATCTTGCTGCTCATCCTTCACAATCAACTGATATCCACCTAAAGCGATAATCGCTCCCAAAAAGGAGGAAATCACCATTCCAAAAAACATCTTTCTATTCATCTCTATCCGTTATTGTCATGTTTATTATACTACTAAACTTGCGTATTTGTTTGTTAATACGCAAGTTGATAGCCGTTGATTGATTGCTTAACAATTATTAACAAATAAAGCGGATCTCTCAACCCGCCTTTACTCACTACCTAACCAACCTATTTTTAATTAATCGATATCACTTTCTTCGTCTCTTTTTTCTCGTCTTTTGGAAGTATTACATTCAAAATCCCATCCAGATAAGACGCGTCAATTTTTTCTGCATTTACATTTTCTGGTAGATAGAAAGATCTTCGAAATGTCCCAAAGGAGCTTTCTACACTATGGTAGTTTTTTTCTTTGTTTTCCTCCTTCATTTTTCTTTCTCCACTGACAGTTAACCGATCCTTTTCTAGATCAATTTTGATGTCTTCTTTTTTCATTCCGGGAACATGAAACTGCAATTCAAACTCTTTTTCAGTTTCTACTACATCAACTTTTGGAGAGAAAGAAGATGTCTCCTCACCACCTGAAAAGTCCTCATTGAAGAATTTATCAAGAAAGTTATTGAATGTTACTGGTCGGTAGTCTCTAGGGTTATATTTTACTAATGTCATGGTTATAAATGTTTAAAATTTTAAAATCAAGTTCGATTAGTATTAAACGAATTCCATACCAATTATAAAAAATAACTAAAAGTTATGCCATTTTGTCTTCTTATTGCGTGACTCACGATTTTAATCATGTCATTTTGTCATTTTTAGCTCATTATTGACGCAAACTACCATTTTGGAAAATATTTATTGAAAAGAGTTGTATAAATCAAAATATAAAAAATAAATTTGCGTTCCTTTTTAGGAAACAATCCTCCTTAGCTCAGTTGGTTAGAGCATCTGACTGTTAATCAGAGGGTCCTTGGTTCGAGCCCAAGAGGAGGAGCGTTAAAAGCCTGATATCGAAAGTTATCAGGCTTTTTTTATACGCTATTTTATTTGAAAATTGGATTTAAACATCTTCGAAGACTAGCCGTCCGCAACTAGCCGTCCGCAACTAGCCGTCCGCAACTAGCCGTCCGCAACTAGCCGTCCGCAACTAGCCGTCCGCAACTAGCCGTCCGCAACTAGCCGTCCGCATTTACTTCTCCTATTCAAAAAGTATATACTGAAAGACCTAATATTCGAAACCCTCAAACTTATCCAAAATTGGCAATCTCAATTTCCACTTTAAGCTTGACAGATATCTTAACGTTGCTTGCCTCTGTCCGTTTAGCGCTTCAGCCAAATAAATAGAATATTGACCAGAGTTTTTTAAGACTTAAAAAAATTATCAATAAACCATCTTTGTGTCCGATATAATAAAGAACTTCGAAAAAATCTATCAGTGTATGAAGTCGGACAATTGCTCCTTATTCGATCTAAGCACTGTGAAATAAAATCCACAAACAGGATTTAAACTGTGCAACGCGCTAAATACTGACTAATGAATGTATCGAGGTTTCTTTCGGTCTCTTTGATTATCGTAAATTTGCTTTACCTATCAAGCTGCCATTACTTACCATTTGTTAAATATTTTAATCAAAACAAGGAAACCCAACTCCCTAACTTTAGCAAGAAATCTCAATTAGTTGGAGCACAAAACAACTTGCGCCTCGCATATGATGTCACATTATACGACTGGTATGTAAAACCAAACCCTGCCGATCAATCCATTTCGGGTAAAATGATTATTGAATTCGTTGGTAAACTGGAGGAAACGACCATTTTACTGGACCTTCAGAAAAAGCTTAATATTGATGATTTAATAAGTGATTATCCTCTTTCGCATTTTAAAAGAAAAGGAGACCTGCTATACATCACCTTTCAATCACCTTTAGTTGTAGGAAAAAAAGTCTCCTTAGATATTCAATATCATGGTAAACCAATAGTTATTGCCAAACAAGGTCCAATACAATGGAAGGTAGATAAGAATGGCTATCCTTGGATATCAACACAAACTGAAGGCATTGGTGCACATTTCATAATGCCTTGCAAACTGCCGCTCTATGATGAGCCAGAGAAGTGCTTTATCCGGGTAGAAGTTGATAAAAATCTTTCCGTCGTAGCAAACGGAAAACTTGATAGCATTACCCAAAAAGAAGACACACAAATCTTTCATCACTCCGTCCTGAACCCAATTAATATTTACAACATCTCCTTCAATATTGGTGATTTTGAAAAATTAGAGAAAGACTATACTGATATCAATGGAGTTGATAGGAAGATTCAGATTTTCCCGCTCAGACAAGACAAGGATACTGCTGATTTATTTTACAATGATATCTCCATGATCTTAGGACATTGTGAAAATCTCTTCGGGCCATTCCCCTGGTGGCGAGATGGATGCAAATTCGTTCAATCAACGTTAGGATCCTCAGCAATGGAGCACCAGTCAGCCATTTCTATGGGATCTATTTATTACCACGACTATATACCTCCAGATAAAATACACATCAACACCACAGTAGTTCATGAGCTAGCGCATGAGTGGTGGGGAAACCTAATTACAGCAGAAGACTATTGCGATATTTGGATTCATGAAGGAATGGCAACTTATGCTGAGCTCCTTGTAATAGAGAGGATTTATGGAAAGCACTACTACGATTGATCTGCAAATAGACTTGCTCGATATATCAACAATGAACGACCAGTCATTAAGTCTTGCGACGTATTATACAATAGCTGGGTGAGTAGCAAAGATCAAAATATCTATTATAAAGGTGCGATCCTTATGCACACGCTCAGATCACAGGTTCAAAATGACATTTTGTTCTTAAAATCTATCAAAAAATCTACCGAAAAATTTCGTCTTCAAAATATCACAAGTGAACAATTTGAATCATTCTTCAATAAAGAATTAGCTCAAGATTTTAGTTGGTTGTTCGATATGTATTTAAGAAATACCGCCATTCCTGAATTAGGTTACAAATACGACTCGTTAAAAAATAACCTTGAATTCAAGTGGATTTCAAATATCAAGAACCAAGACAAAATTATACTCTTAGCTCAGGAGGAGAATGATGAATTAATACCATTATATCCGAAAAGCACATTTCAAAAAATCAAGCTTATCAAAGGTGAAAACCCTGTTTTCTCAATCTCCAATACAGGCTACATTACATTTACAGATTTGGGTGAAAACCAATAGATGATATTTCGTTTTTTAACCCAAAAAGATGAGTCCAATATTGCTAGATTAACACTTCGATCATAGAATATTAATACTTTAGGCATGATAAGAAATATAAATACGCATTAAATATCATTGACATTTCGGACCTGAAAACAGATTCTGACGATTTAAAGCTGTCATTGGATAGCGCAAAAATAGCCGAAACGGAGTTGACGTCATTTGCTGATATACCACTCGATACCTACGAACAACTCCTAATAGCGGAGAATCAATTGCGAACCTTGCTCGAAAAGGAACAAGAAAGCAAAGCGGTTCTCAATCAAACGATTAATGCATTGAAGGATGCACAGGGCCAGTTAGTTCATAGCGAAAAAATGGCCTCACTAGGTCAGTTGACAGCAGGTATTGCACATGAGATTAACAATCCAAATAAATTTTATATATAATGGTATTGAAAGTTTAAAACAATCCCTTGAAGATCTTTCTAAAATCTTAGACCTCTACACTGAATATGACACAACCAATGAGCCTAAGACACTTGAAAAAATAAAATCACTCAAAGACGAACTTGAATACGATCTTTTAAGAGAGGATTTGGACGAAATGCTTATCGATATAAAAGAAAGAGCTGTAAGAACCATTGAAATCGTCAAGGAGTTAAGGATATTTTCACGACTTGATGAAGAGGCAGAAAAAGAAGCAAACATTAATGAATGCTTAGACGCCACAGCTGTTCTTTTGAATAACAAAATGAAAAACCGTATTTCACTCCACAAGCAAATGGATGGTGAAATCCCGGAAATCAATTGTTTCCCCGGCCAATTGAATCAAGTATTCATGAATATCATTGCAAATGCGATTCAGGCATTCAAGGATGATCAGAAGGATTGTCAAATCCTTCTAAGCACAACACAAACGGTAGATAGTGTTTATATCTCAATAAGAGATAATGGTGCCGGAATGAGCGAAGAAACCAAAAACAGATTGTTTGAGCCCTTTTACACTACCAAGCCTGTTGGAGTTGGTACAGGGCTAGGCCTGTCCATTAGCTATGGAATAATCGAGAAGCATCATGGAAAAATTTCAGTAGCATCCGAAATTGGAAAAGGAACAGCATTCACTATACAACTACCTAAAAATCTAAAAACCCAGTATGCAAAAGCTAGTGGATTCTCCGCATAATTCTGTTGAACGCAAGGGTATATCACGACATAAGTACAATGTGTTGTATGTGGATGACGAAGGCCATAACCTCAGAGCATTTAGCGCATCGTTTAGAAGGTATTACAACGTGTTTACGGCAGAGTCTCCATTTACCGCAATGGATATTCTAAAGAAGGAAAAAATACATCTCATAGTCACTGATCAGAAAATGCCCGAAATGAATGGGACGGAGTTTTTGGAGACTATACTTCCCGATTATCCGAATGTAATCAGTATGATTCTTACAGGTTTTTCTGATCTTGATGACATCACCAAAGCGATCAACGACTGTGGTATTTATCAATACATCACCAAACCATGGGAGCAAGGTGAACTAAAAATAACGATCGATAAGGCAATTGAATTATATAATCTCAGAAACGAAAAGGAAAAATTGATCCATGAGTTGTGGGATGCCAACGTAAACCTAGAAGAAAAAGTAGAATCCAGAACCGAAGAACTATCTAAAGTCAATTCAAGGCTTTTTGAAAGCATCAACTACGCACTCAATATTCAAAAATCTATTCTATCAGACGATAGTCTATTGGATGGCGTATTCAATGATCATTTTATATTCTACTCGCCTCTAGATGTTGTCAGCGGAGACTTTTACTATTTCCGCTAAGTAGGTGACGAATTTATCATAGCCGCCTTTAACTGCACCGGTCATGGTGTTCCAGGAGCTTTACTGAGTATTTTAGGTTACACCGCATTAGATTCAATAATCAATGACCAACAAATAACTGACCCTATTGAAATAATTACTCGACTCAATGAGAAGGTACATGGTCATTTAACAGAAGAACAGAACCAAACGCTTGAAAGCGATGGCATGGACGGTATGATCGTTGTTGTGAACAAAGCAGAAGGTCAACTAACATTCACAGGTGCCAACAGCGACATCATTTTTATCAAAGATGGGGAATTATTCAGTCAGAAAACTATGAAATTTTCCGTCGGTAGCCATTCAGAAGTTCCAGAAACATTGGAGTATCACGAATTGGATCTAAAGGATGTCGATCAATTTTACTTGTTTTCAGATGGGTTTAAAGATCAATTAAACAGTACAAATACCAAGCGGTACACACAGAAAAAATTCAAAGAGATTCTTCTGAAAAATCACCATAGACCAATGCACGAGCAGCACGCGCTTATAGAAAAAGAACTTATCGATTGGAAAGGACCAGAGACTGTTCAAACAGATGATATCATGATCGTTGGCCTCACCCTCTAATTTAAAATATTGAAAAAAATGGAAGCACGTTTGGAATTTTTAGTCCCCCTCATTCTTGATTATTCCTAGCGCATTTTTACTATTCGCGATCAATGTTCTGCTACAGAATAGCTCCAAAATAAGAATTTATGTTGAAAAGGGCGTGAATGATGGTCTTCGATGAAATCCAAAATTTATTTTTAATTAAAGTAATGGGTAATTCTCTAATAGGACTGTAAGCCTATTAACAATTCAGACTAACTGACTCCCATAATATTAGGTATCTCCTTCACTTTAAGGGGATTCCTTTACAAAGTTGAGAGTTTGAGAATATGTGATTATTGAGAATTTACTGCAATATTTGTTTTCTATTCTTTAGCGAAACCATCTCGTCAAAGTAATATTTATGAAACTAAGTCACATTGAAAGATCAAATTAAAATTATGATTGTTGAAGATCATGAGATGATCTTTTAAGGATCAAAAGCTTTACTAGGATGCCTAACCAAGTTTGTCGTTACAAATATCTCCACTAATGGCACGGACACCATTAATGAGTTCAATATGGAAAATCAAGATATTATATTACTGGATATTAATATGCCTAAGATCAATGGTTTTGAGATCTCTGCTCGACTAATAGAAATAGCTCCAGATTCCAAAAAAAATTATGCTGAGCATGGAAGCAACAAAAGCTTACATGAAAAAAGCTTTGGACGAATGCGTCAAAGGTTACGTATCGAAGAGTGCCGATATTTTCGAACTACTTGGTGCCATAAAGAGTGTCTATCAAGGGAACAAATCTTTTACAAATTTCACCTGCGTTGCTAGCCCATATTATTAATTTCTTTCTTTTTCAAAAAAATAATATCGTCGACCTATTCTTTTACTAATTGTCTTATTTTCACTTCTAAATGCTCATAATCAAAGGGCTTGACGATAGCATCACTATTGGTTATTAAGTTGATTTGGTTTGTCGTATCCACATCCGACAATGCAGAAACAAACAATATCGGCACATTATTTTCAGTTCGAATTTCTGCTGCTGCTTGAAGACCATCTATGTCCCCTTTGAGCATGATATCCATGATCACAATTGATGGATTAAGCTCTCGCACTTTATCAGCAACCTCTTCACCTTTACTTAATTCAGCCATCACTTCAAAAGACGAATCTTTTAGAAATAAAGACAAACTCATGGCTGTAATGGGGTTATCTTCTACAAGTATTAGTGAAATCATAGTTTTAAAAATAGTTTGGTTTTGGTCTACAACTGTTACCACGAACAATATTATTACAAATTACCATATCTTGGGAAATTAAACCAATAAGTAAACCTCTCAATATTATCGAATTTCATCGATCCATAAATTTGACTCACAAAGGACGCAATTAATTATCTCTCAAGCCCTGTACTCAAGTTAGACTTTTCTTTACCCTTCAAACCATTTTCAGAATAGCTTAATTGTATTATTTTATTCAACACTTTTAATTCAATAACTCTTTGTAAAACATTATCAAACTTCTAATTTTCATATTGAATTGGTGGTAAGCTCATTGATAATCATCCAAATATTCAGCGCTTGAAGTGAAGATACATAGATCTCCTTGCCGATATAGTTAAATCCAAAATGGATAGTCATCAAAAGAGAAATCTTCATATTTAACGCTTATATAAAAAAATTTAGATCAACTTTAACTTGCGCATCGTTCATCAAATGTTGATAAGCTTGGCTGAAAATTTCATTCTTAAGACTATATCATCAATAATGCTTTTGCATTAACTCCAGGCATTCCGTTTATTCATTCTAAAAAGACTATTAAGAAGTTGAAGATTACTCTTCATCCGATGAATAAACTCTTGAAAAAATGAGCTCTTTCGTTCCTCAATTCTACTCAGGTCTCTGTGAATGGGCCTTATGATAATGCTAAATTCCGCATAAATATAAATAGTGAGACAAGGGTAAAATCGACTCTATTCTAATTATTCTCGTCAGGTGATTACAAACTTGACTTTCTAGCAAAGTCACATAGTTTTGCATCAAAGAAAGGTAAGCATTTTGATTACTATTATCTCTCGAATTTAATCTATGGTCAATGACTTTATCGGCGTTTCATTAAGTACATTTTGATGAAATAAATAGGAGGATAAACCAGCTAAAGTAAAGTAATTCTTTCATCATTTGGATCGTGAGACATCTCCCATATGATTTTTTCGAGTGACTGATGCTCCTTTCGTCGAAAAGTACCTCAAGCTCCAAAAATGGGATATCCGAATAGCGATATTGGTAAATTGCCAAATTTACTTTCTGGTCCATAATGCGCTAGCAACCTGCTAAGTTGTCCCAAATTTCATCATAGCGCATTCTGCTTAAGTGCCGCTGATTGTTGATTTGATTGGTCATGATTAAACTAACCATTATTAATGATGCAATTTAGATCGCCAATGCCCTAAAATCTGATGCTGTAAGCGACTCCTTCTTCTCTATCGATGGCGCATACTCCTTCTAATTGTTGAACCAAAGCAAAAATTAGTTGAATGCCCAGAGAATCGTTGATACTTTGATCTAGTGTCATGCCTAGTCCATTATCGGAGACAATTAAATGAAACTGCTCATCTTTTTGAGTTAGTTCAATGGAAATATCTCCTTCTGACACATTTACAAAAGCATATTTTATGGTATTTGATATCGCTTCATTCACAATAAGGCCTATTGCTAAAACTTTATCGATATGCATTTGAATTGGTAGAACAGATAGCTTTATATTATATTTTGTCTTCGAATTAGCGTATCCCTTCATCAAGTCACTGACTAGACTGCCTAGATAGGTAGAAATATTGATCTCATCAACCTCCTCAAACTTGAGAAGTTGCTCATGAATATGTGCCATACTCAGGAGTCTTGAGTTCGTCTCCTTTACAAAATTCTTCAACTTTGGATCATCCATTTTTCTTGATTCAAGATGGATAATACTGGAAACCAGTTGCAAGTTGTTTTTAACGCGATGATGCAACTCTTTGAATAATGTATTCTTCTCGTACAATGCCCTTTTGGCAATCTCTTCTTGTCTTACCAGACCACTTATATCGATGAGAATACCTATATACGAAACAAGGGTTCCCTCCTCGCTCATCGTCGGGTATCCAGAAGCTAAAATATGCTTTTGTTTCTCTGACTTTGTCAAGATTCTAAAACGAAGATTTTTGATTGAAGCACCTTTCCATAGGCCTCTTAAACCTTCCTTGATCTTTTCTATATCTTCGGCTACAATAAATTGCTTCCACACCTCTGGGTTGGCCCTAAAGTCCTCTTGTGACAGATCAAATATTGCACAAAGCTCTTCATTCCAATCGTATTTTTTCTTTTTTGGATTAGCATGCCAAATACCAAGGTTGGCCGTTTCAACCGCAGATTTTAATTGCTCATTGGCTTCTAGAAGTGAATTTTCCGCCAGTTTTCTGGCTGTAATATCATTAGATGAGGTTAATACACTCACAATTTTTCCAGCTTCATCTCTGAGGACTTTTGTTCGAGTCTGCATCCAAATAAGCTTATCATCGGCTCTAAACATTCTATATTCTCGCGTAAACTCATTTACGCCAGATTCTATTTCGATAAAAATATCAAGTAAGATGTGGTGATCATCATGATGAACACGCTTCAAAGTGTTGAATTCTAAATACCGATCATCGCCATATCCAAGTACTTTTTTAACACTTGGAGAAACATATTGGACATTGAACCTTTCATCAAATAATGCTACGACATCTGAGGTATTCTCTGCGAGAGATTTATACTTTTCTCTATTGGCAAGCAAATCAATTTGAAATTGTTTTCTAGCCGTAACATCTAAGTGTATTCCGTAAACATTTAGAGCATTTCCATTTTCATCTCTGTCAATGACTCTCCCACGATCCAATACCCAAACCCAATGGCCATCTTTGTGCTTAACTCTAAACTCAGATTCGTAATAAGGCGATTTGCCTTCCAAATGGTCTTCGAATGACTTTCTATATAATTTAATATCGTCTTTGTGAATAGCTTCTTCGCGAGCTGCAGGGTCAAATGGTTCAAAGTCAGACTTGGTATAGCCAAACATCGTTGCAAATCGATCATTAATATCTAGATTGTTGGTCTTAAGGTCAACAGACCATGTCCCCGCACGGGTACTTTCAATAATACTTTCAATATTTTTTTGGTGCCTAATATTGTCTATTTCCGCTACCTTTCGCTTATGGATATCCAAATGAGTACCTCCCATTTTCGTTGGATTACCATGCGCGTCTCTTTCCCAAACTCTACCCTTGGAGTAGACCCAAACATAATGGCCTAACTTATGCTTTTGCCTGAATTCAACCTCATAAAATGACGATCCGCCAGAGAGGTGTTCAGAGAGGGCCTTTTCCATTATTACTCGATCATCAAATTGAACCAAAGCCATAAATTTATCTTTTGTGACTGGGATCAACTCTTCTTTAGAAAACCCAATGATCTCTGCCCATCGGTCATTAATTGTGGATATATCATCACTAATATCTAGTTCCCAGGTACCGGCCTCCGTACTGGCAATGATATTTTGAGCAAAGGCTCTTTCTTTTTCTAGATTGAGTGTAGCAAGTTTTTGACTGGTAATGTCGAGGTGTGTCCCCGCTGCTTTAAGTGGGTTTCCGTCTATATCGCGTGATAGCACGCTTCCTCTTGAGCGAATCCAAACCCAATGTCCATCTTTGTGTTTTCGCCTGACTTCATTTTCTGTAATTTCCTTTTCCTTAAACTTGCTCGCTTCGAATGTTTGCTTAGCAATTATTAGATCATCTAAATGTAAGCTGTTTTCCCAGGTGGCCAAGTTGGTCGGTTGAAGTTCACTTTTGGAATAACCTATAATTTCCGCCCATCGCTCGTTAATTTCCAAGGTTTCATTAGACCAATCATAAACCCAAGTTCCTACGCTAGTTGCTTCTATTATATTTTCTGCTCTATTTTTTTCCGCGATTAATGATTCTTGCAACTTAAATGATTCCGTTACATCGATGGTTATGCCGCCTATTAGCCTTGTGCCATCTGGTAAGTTGATAGGAAACTTAATCTCATCAAATAGACGATTGTCTAATTCTTTACTACTCCAGCCACTAATCTCGATTACACTGTTTTGTGCCAAGACATAGTCATCTAACTGATCAAAGTGCTCCGACTTTGCGCCAGTGAGCTGATTATCAACTGATAATTCTTGATAATCATCCCCTTTAATGTCATAAATTTCTTTCTTCGCCGCATTTGCGAAAATATACTTTTTATTTTCATCTTTTAAGTAAACCAATACCGGAATTTGATCAGTAAAACTCTTGAATAATGTCTCACTTTTAGCCCAATCTTGTAGTACCCTTTTCTGATCGGTTACATCTATCATTATACCCTTAATAGCTACTACCTCACCATTATGCTTGTCTAATGTTACGATATCTCGAATCCAAATATAACTACCATCTTTCCTTTTAAACCGATAGTCAAAAGTATAGTCCAAGCCTTGTTGAATTTTCAACTTATAATGAGTGACGGAAGCCTTTCTGTCGTCAGGGTGTAAGCGACTAACCCAAAAATTAGGCTTTAGAATCTCTCTTGACTCAAATTGAAAAATATCCTTTGACTTCTCGGAAACAAAAATAAAATTGAACGTTTTTGGATCTCCTTCCCAGACCACCCCTTCAATGGTATTGAGTAGAGACTCGTACTTATCCTTACCGTCCAAAAGTTCATCTTGAGCAAGTTTAATTGAAGTAACATCTGTTACAATTGTATCCCAAATAATATCCCCGTTCTCATCTTTAAATGGCCTCCCTCTACCATTAAGCCATTTGGTTTTTCCCGACATGGTCTTTATCCTCCACGTATGATCCCAAAAGCTTTGAGTTTCACTCGAATAGGTAATTGATGAATTCATTTGCTCTTCATCCTCGGGATAGACCATTTCCCACAAATGAGGAAGATCAAATACCTCATCAACATGTAACTCCCAAATATCGGAAGCTCCATTACTTACATACAGCACCTCGTGTGTTCCATTCACTTTGAGCTTATACTTAACCACCGCGCCTGGAACACTATTGATCAACCTTCGCAGCTGACCCTCACTTGCCGCTAACAATTGCGCTGCTTTATACCTTGGGGTTACGTCATTTTGTATGCCTATAAAGCCTTCAATATCACCCTCTGCGCTAAGTATTGGATCAATCTTTAATTCATTCCAATATCTTGATCCATCTTTTTTATAGTTTACTAATTCTACTCTTATTGATTTTCGCGCTATCAGCCCCTGCCGAATTTGTTGTCTCGTTTCCTTACTTGTCTCTGAGCCTTGTAAAAAGCTACCGGGTCTTTTGCCTATAATTTCTTCTCCTGAATATCCAGTTAACTCTTTGAAAGCATCATTGGCCCACATGATTAGGCCAGTTTCATCAGTAATCAATACACCTTCTTGGGTATGGCTTGCTACAAGTGATAAGGTGTGTAGTTCTTCCTGTGTCTTCTTTCTTATTGTAATATCTTGAATAGTACCAATCAGCCTAATCACATTACCTTGATCGTCGAGATCCAAGTTGCCCAATCCGTGCACCCAGATTGACTCGCCGGATTGCTGATTTATTATTCGATACTCTTTGTTAAATTTTATTTGCTGAGTTAAAACATCATTGAGAAAGTAATCATACATAGCATCTTTAGAGCCTTCATGCAGTAATGCAAGCCAACCCTCTATATCTCTAGTATAACTATCGTCAATACCAAAAATCAGATTTAATGCTTCTGAGCTACTCCACTGCCCTTTTTCAAGATCCAGCACATAATGACCAAGTTTCGCGATTTTCTGGGCGTCTTTTAGCTCGCTTTCTCTTTGAATTAGTTGCTGGTTTTTATCAAATCCCTCTGTGACATCAAAAGTTATTGACCCAATCAACTCGTCAGATAATTTGAATTTGTATTCTTCAAAAACCTTGTCGATTGCCGGATCCCTGAATTGTGAAAAAATAGTTTCTCCGCTTTCATTTACATGCAAATCATTGCTATTGACTCGTGCCAACTGCTCTGGTAGGACAAATTCTTTCGCAGTTGCACCACAATACTCTTCTTGATCCACTCCCCATGACAAGAGCTCATTGGTGTTTCCGAAAATATGTTTCCCTGCCGATTTTTTAATCGAAACTCTTGCAGGAATACTATTAGCAAATTTTTTAAAAATCTCCTGCTCCTCAATTAATGCGTGTTGTACCTCCTTCAAATTGGCATTAGACAATGCTTGATTGACGATATTCGCAATTGAGCTAATGATACTTTTCTCTTCGATGGTCCAACTCCTGAATAAGAAACTTTCAAAACATATAATTCCTTTAAAACTTGCATCGTTTAGAATCTGAATATCAATAAGACTTTTTATTGCAAATAATTTAAAATAGACATCATTGAACTCTGATGTTCGAGGATCCTCTTTGACCTTTGAAACTGCGACTATATGTTCATTCTTAATAGCCTTGAAATACCGCGGATGCGACTCCTCTGAAACGAAAAAATCCCCATCTTTATGCCTCTGCTTCGAATCATAGTTACATACAATTCCATTTTTGGATTGATCATAGCTCCAATAACTGCAAAAGTCAACATTCAATAATCTGGCAGCCTTAGTAACAACTAATTGAACAAAGTCATCAAAATCCATATTGATCAAATGACTTTTTCTAGATATTTCTAATAAAAAATCATTGGAATCGAGCGCGAAACGTTCTCTTTTTCTTAATTCCGTAACATCCCTTGCAACTGCATAGGTTAACCCTCTTTCCTCATCAACACTGGAATTCCATTCTAAATTGACATAACCACCTTTCCTTTTCCTATATCTATTTTCAAAATGAATAGTCTTGGAAGTACCCTTTAAATAATTATCAATCTTAGCTTGAGTAGCTTCCAAATCCTCGGGATGGACGAATTCAATAAATCGTTTTGATTTTAATTCTTGCAGGGTATACCCTAAAAGAACCGACCACTTAGGGTTAAGTTCTACGAAATAACCATCCAAGCTAACGACGGCTATAAGATCGCTCGAAAACATGAAAATATTTTCAAACTTCTTTAATAACTCATGCTGATTATGCCTTGCAGAGATATCTCGAACAACACATTGAATCGATACTTCACTTTCCATATCAATCCTAGACGCAATGATATGCGCTCGAAAAACAGTACCGTCTTTCTTTTTCAAATCGTTTTCAAAGTCAACACGACCTTCTCTTAGCACTGTCTCAAAACCCTTTTTCCCTATTTCTCTACTGAGACTAGTTTCCGCTCTTATATCTTGGATTGCTAGGTTATTAAAATCTTCCTCAGAATAACCAAGCAACGCTGAAAAATTAGCATTTACTTCTATAAAACGGCCCTTATCATTTGTGACCGCTACACCATCTCCTGAATATTCGAATAATTGGCGAAAGCGAGCCTCCTTTTTTAATCTTTCAATCTCTAATTTTCTCCGAGTCGTTATATCATGAACTAAAACACATATGCCAGTGACAATTTGGCCTTTGCTAAGAACAGGACTGTATTTATTCTCGTAATAAAATCGATTTATTTTTTCGTCTCCATATTCTTCCTCAACTGAAAATGATTCACCCCCAAGCACGCTATCAAAATTAATCTTCGCCTTTTCTCTATCACCCTTCGATTTGATATAATCAAACATACTGACTCCAATCTGAATGTCGACGCTCCAGATCGCATGCATAACATCCGAATGCTTTTTATTGAAAAAAGTGTACTTATATTCAGTATCGAGTGTAAATATGACTAGATCGGCTCCATTGAAAACATTTTGGAAAAACTGACTTTTATCAGCCCCCTCAAATTGATCAAACATTAAATATTAGCTTGTGGTTAAATATTCAATATACCAACATCAAGTATGACTATTCTTATTAATTCACATTTTTAGGTATTCCCTTAAAGAATATTTAATGGAACTACCTGTAGTTTGGAACGAAGGTATTTTGCGGCTAGTCCTAAAGCGGGACTATGAAATTATATTTTCTATCAGCCTCGCAGCTAATCTTGCAGTCATGTGGTCCAAATCATATTCTGGATTGAGCTCTACAATGTCGACACTCACTAACTTATTTGTACTCTTCAGCCAAAGACATATTTTTAAGATTATATCGGGGCTAAAACCCATAGGAGAAGGAGCACTAACCCCAGGTGCGAAAGCGGAAGAAAAACCATCCAGATCTATGGTTAGGTAGAGAACGTCTATTTTAGCTACGAAATCAGTCAATTTGATTTCAATATTTTTCCAATTGCGCATATTAACTTCCTCCGCATACAAAAAATGGATGTTTTTTTGTTCGGCATATTGAAAAAGCTCAACATTATTTGACGGTTTCTGAATACCAAGACAGCAGTATTCAACATTCTTATCCTCTTCCAATATTTGATAAAAAGGCGTGCCAGAGGTTCTTTCCTTTTCCGCCTTTCGTAAATCAAAATGGGCATCCAAGTTCAAGATTCCAATACGCTTTTTAGCACCTAAAGCACCTCTAATACCTTTGAAGTGAGCATATGCTAAATCATGGCCCCCTCCTAATACGATTGGAAAAACTCCTTTGGAAATTAGGCTTGAAACAGATTTAGAAATGAGTTTATGTGTTTGTTCCAAATGGCCGTCTTCACAAATAACATCCCCAAAATCGACAACTCTTTTATTTGTGCTTTGATGCCAAGCCATGCTAGCCATCATTTGCCTCATCGCAGCAGGACCACCAACAGCACCTGCGCGACCTTGGTTTCTAATGACTCCTTCGTCTCCCTGATAACCCAAAAGACCAAATACCTGCTTATCTGAGTCTCCACTGAAACTGTCGATATCAACAAACGCCACATTTTGGTACCAATATAAAGGTTTATCTGATTGACGTCCAGTCCATAATGAGGAAATAGGTGCTTGGTATCTTGGCATAATTTTATCCAAATAATTCGGAATCTATTTATTTACATGCAATCTAGGAGATCATTACACAAATAAGTGCCTTGAAAAGCATCAGATTTAGTGGAATCTATAGTCCCCAGATTTGCCTTTTTTTATAAGTTGAACGCTTTGATTTATCGTCGATTGGTTAATCAAAAACCTCGGAGTACACACGAGGTATAAAGTTGGATCATTTCTTCTGATACGATGCAAGCATCGAGGAATATAACCCACAATAGGAGATTAATACAAGGTATGGATGAAGCAGCTCAAATATTGTCTATAAGATCATCTTCAACCAGATTGGGTAGCGTCACTTTTAACTGTGGTGTACGCTTCATCTCGCGCTCAATAGCAAACCTAGCCTCTTCATTTCTCGCCCAACTTCGCCTTGCAATTCCATTATTTACGTCATAAAAAAGCATATTTTTCAGCTTCCGGTTAGCGTCAATACTTCCGTCGAGTACCATTCCAAAACCCCCATTAATTACTTCTCCCCAGCCTACTCCTCCTCCATTATGAATAGAAACCCAAGTCGCTCCTCTGAAACTATCTCCAATAACATTTTGAATGGCCATATCCGCAGTAAACTGACTTCCATCATAAATATTGCTCGTCTCGCGATAAGGTGAATCTGTGCCAGATACATCATGATGGTCTCTCCCCAAGATCACCGGAGCTGATAATGTTCCTGCATCGACTGCCTTATTAAATTCTTCTGCAATCCGCATTCTGCCTTCCGCATCCGCATACAAGATTCTAGCCTTAGAGCCAACCACCATATTGTTGGCTTTAGCAGAACGAATCCATGTAATATTGTCCTGCATCTGCTGCTGTATTTCGACAGGCGATTCCTTCATGAGCTCTTCTAAAACAGCTGCCGCTATTTCATCTGTGATATCAAGGTCATCCTGACTTCCAGAACTACAAACCCAACGAAACGGGCCAAAACCATAATCAAAACACATGGGGCCAAGTATATCCTGTACATAAGATGGATAGCGAAATGTTAGCCCATCTTCCTTCATGACATCTGCTCCAGCACGAGAAGCCTCCAACAAAAAGGCATTACCATAATCGAAAAAATACGTTCCTTTTGCGGTGTGTTTGTTGATCGCCGCAGCATGCCGAACCAATGATTTCTTTACATGTATCTTGAATTTTTCAGGATCAGATTTTATCAATTCATTTGATTCCTCATAGGATAAACCTGCCGGATAATATCCCCCCGACCAAGGGTTGTGTAAGGACGTTTGATCTGATCCAAGTTCTATATAAATGTTTGACTCCTCAAACTGCTCCCATACATCCACTACATTACCAATAAAAGCAATAGAGACAACTTCCTCGTTTTCTTTCGCCTTGATCACTCTCTGAACTAGTGTGTCGATATCATCAATCAATTCATCAACCCAGCCTTGATCAAATCGCTTTTTCGCGGCATGCGCATTGACCTCCGCACAAACGGTCACACATCCGGCAATATTACCGGCTTTCGGTTGTGCACCACTCATGCCTCCCAAACCAGCGGTAAGAAATATCTTGCCACTGGAAGACGTTCCTTTTTTCAATATTTTACGAAACGCATTCATGACTGTGATGATCGTACCATGAACAATTCCCTGTGGGCCAATGTACATGTAAGAACCTGCCGTCATCTGACCGTATTGGGTCACACCTAATGCATTAAACTTTTCCCAATCATCCGGTTTGGAATAATTTGGAATCATCATTCCATTGGTAACCACCACGCGAGGCGCCTCTTTTGATGATGGAAACAGCCCCATCGGATGACCAGAATACATATGTAAAGTTTGCTCGTCGGTCATCTGTGCCAAATAACTCATGGTGAGTAAGTATTGTGCCCAATTTTGAAAAACGGCTCCATTACCCCCATAGGTGATTAATTCGTGTGGATGTTGCGCTACAGCCGGATCAAGATTATTTTGAATCATCAACATAAGCGCAGCAGCATGTAGAGATACCGCAGGATATTCATGAATTGGCCGAGCTTTGATCTCATAATCAGGTCGAAAGCGATGCATGTAGATGCGACCGAAAGTGTCCAATTCTGCTAAAAATTCTTTGATTAACTCTTTATGCCATGTTGCGGGAAAATATCTAAGCGCATTTCTTAACGCTAACTTTTTCTCCGCGTGAGACAGAATGCTCTTACGCGCAGGAGCGTGACTCACGGAATGGTCAGTATCCCTTTTTGCGGGCATTTGCTCCGGAATACCCTGTCTTACTTGTTGGTGAAAATCGTTCATAATTTAACTACTTTTCCGTTTTTAATAACGTTAGCAGGTTTCATCTTCCCTTGTTGGTATAAGATTTCATTGTATTGAGAAGTAGTAAATACAAGAAAATCTGCTTTAAAACCTGGCTTTAAAATACCTCGATCTTGCAGGCCTAATGCCTTTGCTGCCCTCACCGTGATGCCTGCGAGCACTTCCGTGTTAGAAAGTTTCTGAAACGTCCCTAAAATGGAAGCTTGTAACAACAAGTCCCCCATGGGAGCCGAACCGGGATTCCAATCAGAGGCAATAGCCAACTGCCCACCTTGATCAAGAATTGCGCGTGCTGGTGTAAATGCACATCCTAAACCTATAGAAGCACCCGGCAAGGCAGTAGAAATTACTTCACTTTTGGCCAACTTAGTAATCTCTTCCGATCCAGACACTTCCAAATAATCGGCACTTTTAGCACCCACTTTAATGGCTAACGCGCTACCTCCTATATGAAACTGATCGGCATGAATAGTAATGTCAAAACCAAGGGATTGTGCCTTTTCCAAATACACTTTTGCTACCTCTTGACCAAAAGCACCTTCCTCCACGAAAATATCGACTCGGTTTGCTAAATTCTCTTCTTTTAATAAAGGGAAAAGGTTTGTTGAAATGAGCTCAAGATAGGCTTGATGATCTCCTTCAAAATCTTTTGGTTTAACATGTGCGGCCAGGCAAGTCGAAATCAAATCAGCAGCTGTTTCTTTTTGAGCGTCTTTGATAGCTCTAAGCATTTTCAACTCTTGCTCCACACTTAGACCATAGCCACTTTTCACTTCAATAGTGGTGACTCCCTCAGCCAAATGTCTAGCTGCCCTTTCAGCAGTTTTGTCTGCTAATTCTTTTTGTGAACAAGCTCGAGTAGCCGTGACCGTATCCCAAATCCCCCCACCTGAGCTGGCAATTTCAAGGTAAGATTGCCCTGCATTACGCATCGCATAGTCCATAGCTCTCGATCCTCCAAAGCAAATGTGTGTATGACTATCTATAAATCCTGGCAATGCAACCGTTGGCTCGTCAAAACTTACATACTGATCTGCTTGACCTGACAATACCTCCAACTTGTCGATCGCCAAAACAAGTCCCTCCGACACGAGTATACACATGTCTGAAAGCACCTCCAATTGATCATCCTTCATTGCTCCCCTTTGAGGAAGCTTGTCCATGGTCAGCAACTGTGTAAATGGACCGTACAATATTTTTTCTTGCATATTATTATCTCGTGCTTGTTAGGAAACCATACTCTTTATTGCGTTTGATTCTTTTAAGATCACTTTTTTCCGTGATTAGCTCGCTAATCCCATTTAATGGGTCTCAAAAAGATCTGAAAATGGATTCGTTGAATTTGGATTATACGTCAGCCTTTTCAGATGACCATCACTCACCATCATAATGGCTTCTTCCATGTACTCACTCATGATTTGGTCTTTCTCCAAATGCGGAATACTTTGTCTTACATATTGATGGACTTTGGCCATATATCTGCTAGACGCTAACGGCATATGAAAGTCCAGTGCCTGCGCAGCGCAAAAGAGCTCAATTCCTAATATTTTTTCGGAGTTCCCAATCACCTGAAGTGCTTTTCTGGCACTTATTGAGCCCATGCTGACATGATCCTCCTGACCCAATGAGGTAGGAATAGAATCTGCACTTGCCGGAAAGCATAGTCCCTTATTTTCACTGGCCAACGCAGCAGAAGTATATTGTGGGATCATAAAGCCTGAATTGGTGCCCGTTTCCTTCAGTAATAATTTAGGTACGCCCGGTGTGTCTCCTTCCAATGATAGATACGTTCTTCTATCTGAAATATTTCCGATTTCCGAACAAGCCAAACAAGCATAATCTAAAGCCATAGCTAAAGGTTGTCCATGAAAATTACCTCCACTTATCGTGTGATCTACGTCAAACACTACCGGATTATCCGTCACCGCATTGAGCTCAATTTCCAGCAAATCCTTCAAATGAAGCCAGCTGGCTAATGAAGCACCATGCACCTGAGGAATACATCGCAATGAATACGGATCCTGCACCCTGGCACAGTTAGTATGAGACTGCACCACTTCAGAATCTTCTAATAATTCCAAGACAAACTGGGCAACATATTGATTGGCCGGAAATGGTCTCAACTCATGAAGTTCTCTGGAGAATGGCTTAACCGAACCAAGCAGGCCTTCAATCATCATAGCACCTGTCACATTCGCCGAGGTAATTAAATTATACATTTTTTCAACCACCAAAACAGCATGCGCAGCAATGAACTGGGTACCGTTAATCAGGCCTAAACCTTCTTTTGGAGAAAGCTGTAAGGATGTCATCTCGTGGTGCGACAATACTTCAGCTGAAGTATATTTTTTACCTGCCACTTTAACATAACCCAAGCCTATCAATGGCAGAAACAAATGGGACAATGGTGCCAAATCACCTGATGCTCCAACAGACCCTTAAGAAGGTACCACTGGAATGATGTCTTGATCAATATGCCAAATGATTCGATCTAAAGTTGATTCCTGCACTCCTGAAAAGCCTTGAGCCAGCGCCTGAACTTTTAAAATCATCATGAGCTTACTAATGATATCATCGATCGGCGCACCTAGACCGACTGCATGACTCATCAAAATATTGTGTTGGAGTTCCGTGGTTTTCTCCTTAGAAATCATCGTCGTGCACAAAGGACCAAATCCCGTATTTATCCCATAAACAGCCTTATCGCCATGAGCAATCTGCTTAACAATACCCGCACTACGAATAATTTTCTCGCGAGTCATCTCATCAATGACTCCCTGACTTGCTCCTTGCGCTATGGCTAGCGCCTTCCCTGCAGTCAGTTTATCTTTCCCATATCTAAAAATTGTGCTCATAAGCTATGACCTTAAAAATTCAAGGACAAAAGTATCAGCTATATTTGATAACTAGAGATACCATTTATGTCAATATTTAATAACTATGAGTTATCAGATAGAACTAAGACACTACAGATATTTTAAGGCTGTAGCTGAAGAATTGAATTTTCGAAAAGCTGCCAGTAAGCTTTTCATCTCCCAACCGGGCCTCACTCGCCAAATAAAACAGCTGGAAGAAGCGCTTGGTGCGCAACTTTTTGACAGAGACAAAAGAAATGTTCAGCTAACGACCGCTGGTTTCTATTTGCTAAAAGAGGTGGAGGAAATTACCAACAAGCAAAAAACCATTTTATCGAATATATCGCTGATTGCTAATGGCGAAATGGGGGAAATCAATATTGGCTTCCTGGGTTCCGCCATTCACAGCATACTTCCGGAATTCCTCCTTGACTTGAATACCCGTTTTCCAAAAATTCATACCTCCTTAGAAGAAATGAATAATGCTGAACAGATAGAAAAAATATTAAACGGTAAAATTGATCTTGGCTTTGTAAGAATGGATAAGGTGCCTTCTGGTATACATGTTTTTCCAGTTCATGAGGATTCTTTCACGCTTGTGCTGCCACAAAATCACGAAATAGACATGGAAAATTTTACAACTATGAAGGTCCTTGAAAGAGAACCCTTCATCCTGTTTTCGAGTGATTATAGTCCGCAGTATTTTGATAAAATAACCAGTATATGTGAAGATGAAGGGTTTAGCCCGATGGTTTCTCACAAGTCTGTACATGCTTTTACAATATTCAAATTAGTTGAACAAGGTCTTGGAATAGCTATTGTACCTACTTCCCTTAAAGCAGGCTATGACCTTAACATTAAGTTCATAGAGCTGAAGAATATTGCGCAAAGAACCATTCTCTCTGCTATTTGGCCCAAAGGGAACACTAAGCCATTCATGCCAAAAATCATTGATCTGATCACTCAGCCTTAATTTTGGGAATAAATAGGGGACATTTTCTACAACAATTAGTTAATAAAAATACCATGGACTGGGTATTCCTATTCGGACAGACTGCCACTATCTTTACTATAGTTATTTATTAAAACTATACAGCTATGTTAACTTCAATCATCGGAATCGCACTTCTCATCACATTATTTGCTATTGGAAAATACGTGAAGGCAGATAAGGCTTGATAATGCAATTTTTCACGCTACAAAGCTGACCTATTCCTTTACGCTATATGACAGGACTGAGAATATCCTTGTACGGAATTGACTCAAATATTTTCCAAGATATCTTCAACCATTTTGCTAGAGCAAAAAAAAAGACTCACCAAATTGATGAGTCTCTTTTTTGTAAGTTTGTCAAGCTTATTCCTCCTCTAAGAAAGGATATCCAAATTCCGTAGGTGTAACGAATGTTTCCTTTATCGTTCTACCGCTTACCCATCTAAGCAGATTCATTGGTGATCCCGCCTTATCATTGGTACCAGAACCTCTAGCTCCACCAAATGGTTGCTGACCAACTACTGCTCCCGTAGGTTTATCATTGATATAGAAATTACCAGCAGCGTTCACCAACTTTTTAGCCGCTAAGTCAATAGCATATCTATCCGTTGAGAAAATAGCTCCTGTCAAAGCATATTCAGAAGTTTCATCTACCAAGGTCAATGTTTCTTCAAATTTATCTTCGTCATATACATATATCGTCATCACAGGTCCAAAAATCTCCTCACACATTGTCGTGTATTTCGGATCTGAGGCTAGTAAAACTGTCGGCTCTACAAAATAACCTACAGAGTCATCATAATTCCCACCGAATAACACTTCAACGTTCTCATCTTTTTTTGCTTGGTCGATATAGTTGGATATTTTATCAAAAGATCTTCTATCAATAACGGCATTGAAAAAGTTAGTGAAGTCTTCTGGCGGCCCCATCTTAATCTTTTTAAGATCAGCTCCAATATATTTTTTTACATCTTCCCATAAGTTAGATGGGACGTAAGCCCTTGAAGCAGCGCTACATTTCTGTCCTTGAAACTCAAAGGCACCACGGACGATACCAGTGGCCAATTGTTTTGCATTGGCAGATTTATGTGCAACGATAAAATCTTTACCACCAGTCTCTCCAACAATTCTTGGATAAGTTCTGTAATGGTCAAGGTTCTGACCGATCGTTTTCCAAAGTGACTTAAAGACAGCCGTGCTTCCTGTAAAATGAAGGGCTGCAAAATCACGATGCTTGAAAATAACATCACCAGCAACCGGCCCATCAACGTATATCAAATTGATAACGCCATCAGGCAAGCCTGCTTCTTGGAATACTTTCATAATAACTTGTGCGGAATACACCTGCGTATATGCTGGCTTCCAAATACAAGTATTTCCCATCAATGCTGGCGCTGCTGTTAAGTTTCCAGCAATGGAAGTAAAGTTGAACGGCGTGACTGCAAACACAAATCCTTCGAGGGGACGGTATTCCAATCTATTCCACACACCTGGACTAGATTCTGGTTGATCCTCATAAATTTGCTGCATAAAAGATGCATTGAATCTCAAAAAGTCGATAAACTCACAAGCAGCATCTATTTCTGCTTGAAAAGGACTTTTTGATTGCGCCAACATAGTAACCGCATTAATCTCCGCTCTATATGGACCTGCCAATAACTCGGCGGCTTTCAAAAAAATACTTGCACGATGTTCCCAACTAAGGTTCGCCCATGCATCTTTCGCTTCCAATGCCGCGTCGATAGCCATTTGCACGTGAGTGGCATCACCTTCATGAAAATATCCCAACGTGTGTTTATGATCATGGGGTGGAGACATTCTTATTTCCGTCCCTGTACGAACCTCTTTTCCTCCTATATACATAGGAATATCACGTTGCTCTGCTCTTGCTTTTTTAAGCGCGATTTTTAAAGCTTTTTTCTCTGGACTCCCAGGAGCATAAGAGAGTATGGGCTCATTTACCGGGGTGGGTATATAATAATTTCCTTTTGACATAATATCTTTCGTTTTCGGGTTAGAATAATTCCTTCTTTCGCTATACCAAAAACAATGGCTTTAGCTCAATCTCAGATCCTCAAAAATTGATCTTAGTTACGGTCTACGCACTTGTTTTTAATTACTGGCGCAAAGTTACTCATCGCTGAAGAGAATTTCAGAGCAAGCGCATTAATTCAGGTAAATGTTCGATCTGAATTTCACATGTGGATTTATAGCTCATTCCGGGATTAAAAAAAACAGGCCTTATTCCTGCATTTTGTGCTCCTTCTATGTCAGCAGTATGATTATCTCCAATCATAAGGACATCTTTTGCCCCACAACCAACCTTAGCCAACGCATAATCGTAAATCTCCTTAGATGGTTTTTTATGCCCTGTAGTTTCCGAAGTAATGACTTCTTCGAAATAAGGAGCCAGACCACTTAATGCTAATTTAATTTCTTGCACATCATCAAATCCATTCGTAATAATGCTCATGCGATACTTGTGACGTAAATAATCAAGCGTCATCACTGCACCGTCCATTAAGCGGGTCTGCCGGGGACAGTGATAAATAAAATGGTGGCTCATATCAGTGCTGATATCCATCTTGGTGCCAGCACAAGCTTTTAATACATTGACAAATCGCTGGTCTCTTATATATGTCCGGTCGATTTCACCCAAATTATAGGCATGCCAGAGCTTGGCATTCTCCTTAAAGTAAACTTTCAAAAACCCCTCTCTGGAGGTGTTGGTATTTTCAGCCAGTTGAAAATCGTCATACATCCCATTTAACACTTTCCTAGCATTGAAATCGTAATCCCATAACGTGTGATCAAGATCAAAAAAAAGATGTTTTATATTTTTCATATTACTATAATTATCGGCAGACAAATTTGTTCCTTAATAGAACCAAAATCCCAAGTCTAAGCCAAATTTTGAATAATTAAGATTTTTTAACAAGGTGTATTTTAAGCAATATTTAAGCCCGATAGCCTTTGGCTACCAGCTTATTTGAGGCCAACTCTCTATTACTATTCATCACCTTGCATACCTCCAAATCCTTGGTTAATTGTGCATCTTTTTGAAGAAAGTTAAAGATCTGTGCGACCATGTCATAAACCTCGTCTTTCAGGCTATAAAGCACCCATTGGTCTTTTTTCGAGGCGTTTACCAATCCGGAATTTTTCAAATAACTAATATGCCTTGATGTTTTAGTTTGCGTGAAATCTAGTATCGATTCCAGATCAGAAATGGACAATTCTTCATTGTTGTATAGCAAGTGAATGATGCGCACCCGAGACTCATCAGCGAACGATTTGAAGATCTGAGTCCCATATGTAAGACTGAAATTTTTTAACCTCATAACAGATATTGGTTACTTTTGACAAAAATTAAACTTTTTGCGTTAAAAAGGTTTATAACTCAAAGACTTTAGGCTTGATTAGAAATATATTTTTTACAATCGCATTGCTTACAGGCCTGCTATTGCAGGCTCAAGATGATGGTATGTCCTCTACCATCATTCAATTTACGGGTGTCATCTTTACCCAAGATTCGACTTCCGTTGTTCCTGGCGTACATATTTATTTGCCGAAAAATGGAAGAGGAACAACTTCTAATCCTTATGGTTTCTTTTCATTGCCAGTTCGTGAGGGAGATAGCATTATTTTTAGTGGTGTCGGCTTGAAAAAAAGATCTTTTATCATCCCAAAACATGAAGAAGAATTTAGTCTCAAACTCCTACTTACCATGGAAGAGGATATTACTTTCCTCGATGAAGTAGAAGTATTTCCTTATCCAAGTGAAGCGATGTTTAAAGAAGCTGTCTTGTCTCTTGAACTTCCATACCAAAAAGAATTTGATAATATGAATGGCTGGCTAGCACAAGAATATATGCGCAAAGCATATTCAGGTTTGTCCTCTGGCGGAAGTGGTAATTATGATTATCAAATGTATCAGCAACAACGAGCCATTGCCGATAAGTATAACCGACCTGCCAACAATCTCCTCAATCCATTTGCCTGGGCAAGGGCCATTCGCGATTTAAAACGTGATAGTAAATAGCAATCTTTCTTTCTAAGTAAAAAAGCGATCTGTTTCAGGATCGTTTGTGGAGCCAACCTTCGTCCCTCAGGTCAGAGGAATCATCCGAGTACGGCATTACGGCACAAGCAGGAATCCCTTCAAGAGGGTACGACAGAAGCAGAACGGCAAAAATGGTGTGATTCTTAATCGAGTAAAGAATGACAACAATCCCTAAATGAAAAGCATCGTAAAGATGTCACATTACCACTATTTACCAGAACTAAAGACTAAAAGCCGTCCCAGCACTTCATTATTGTACAAGCAGGAATCCCATCGAGGTAGAACCAGAATACTCACGTGATGCTATTCTCGACCAAACTCAGCAAATCGATATTTGTCTGATGTAAACACCAAAAAAATCCTGACCACAAATGAATGAGATCAGGATTTTTAAATAAGCTTTCAACCCTCCGTACTAAGATTGCTTTTCTGCATAATCTTTTACGGCGTTCCATACACGAAATGTGTTTTTGTAGCAAATCTTCGCAATATCTTCTTCCGTGTAACCTCTTTTCAATAATTCGAAAATCACATTTGGATACATAGAAACATCCTTCAATCCATTAGGTAAGCTATTACCTACACCGTCAAAGTCAGACCCAAAAGCAACATGATCAATGCTCGACAAAGCCACCACATTGTCTATATGATCAGCAACGATTTTCACATCTGCGTATACATCATTATCTACTGCATATTTAAATGCATAAGCCTTATACGTAGAGTCAGCATCTGTTAGTCCATTTTGTGCTTTGTAGTTTACCAAATGCTCATCCATCGACTTAAAGCGATCTCTTGATTCTTTTGACAAGAAAGTAGAACCAAAATTAATGTGAATTACACCACCATTCTCCGCCAATACTTTGATCATATCATCAGACATATTACGCTCAAAACCAGGGGTATATTTTCTACAAGAACTGTGTGAGGCAATTGCTGGGACTTTGACAATCTTCATTACATCGTAAAATGCGCTATCCGAAACGTGAGAAATATCCACCATGATACCGACTTTGTTCATCTCCATGACCACTTGCTCTCCAAATGGACTCAAGCCATTCCAAGTACCTGTGGTATCATAAGAAGAATCAGAAATTTGATTATCCGTAGCATGCGTCAAAGTAACATACCTAATTCCTCTATCGAAGAAGTACTTTACGTTGGCCAAGTCATCTTCGATAGGTGCTCCATTCTCCATTCCCAATGGAAGAGAAATCAATCCTTTTGTGAAATTTTCCTCCACATCGGCAGGGGAAGTAGCCATCGCAAATAATTCAGGATAGTTTGTCGGCAATTTCTCCACCATCGTAATTAATGAATCTGCAAATCTCTTGGCTCCACCAGTCACTTGATAAGTAGATGGAATATAGATAGACATGAATGGTGCATCCAGTCCTCCCGTTTTTGACTTAGGGTAATCGAAATTGCCCTCCGTTTCGCCAGATACATCCATGATTTCTTTGCGAAGCATGAATCCAGCTTTTTTCATTCTATATGGCAAGTCCACATGTCCATCAACCATGATGTATTCATGAGCCAAATCATCCGCCAGTTTCATTAGTTCGTCATCCGTTGGTGGAGTCGCTTTTTCCTCTGGAGCTGAACATGCAAGCATGGTCAAAGCCAGTAAAAATGATAATATTCTTGTCATTGTCTGTTTAGTTAGATTTTTATAGGTTGCAAATTATCTATTTATCCGTCGATAGTAAAACCAATGGTGTAAAAGGTGCAAACACTAATAATACGCGCTTCTATAAATGGACTAATGCAGCGTTGGCTATTGTCACCATAAGGCGGCCAAACCCTTAAAACGTAAACGGTAATAACATCTTCCCTGTTGGAGTAAACTAAGCGGTTTTTTCTGTTGATTCTATGCGAATACCATCCAAAAAGATGTCATTTCAACTACTCTAGTTGGTCTGTTCCGCTCCTTGAATGTTCCTGTCATTCGTTGACTCTTTTTTAAGACCATTTGATTTACTGATTTTGTGTGTTTTTCAATAGCTGATAGCACATTATCAGAGAATGCTAATGGGTAAGTCATAATCCAAGGAGCTCATTGGAAGAAGTCACCTTGGTCGATTCCTTCTTCGAACTGTAGAATGCTTTGGTTTATTCTTTCTACCATCTCCAAATTGAAATAAAGGTCATCTTAAATGATGGGCGTCAAAGCATAGGCTTTATCCTTCGCTCGTTGAACAATGATCTGCTCTCCTCTATCTGCTCTTTCAAAATAATCCTTTTGATGTTGCCTAAACTACCTACCACCTATTACTATTATTCTCTTAATACTTTTGAACCTATGCCATTTATGGTTCAAAAACAGGAATATTAATGATCCTTAGTTTTACTGAAATATGGTGTTGGTGCTTTTTATAATCTTCACACTTTGAGTACTTGGGTGCGCCTACGCAAGGTTTCGTTTATAGCCTTGGACTAGCTGACTGTATTTTACGCAGTATCCCAACTAGATGAGATTCCGGTCTCGCTCGTTCTTCACAAATCAGAATGACGAGCTTTTATTGAAAACCTCTTACTAACGTCATGCTCATCTTGACTAAGAATCCGATCACGAAAATGCCGCAGTATTGTCATGAGAAATTCTTAAGACTAAGTGCAATAATATCTGTATCTCCGCATTGCGGTAACTCACTCTCTTATGTCCTTGTTGGAACGGAGGAAGATTGGCTTCTTTTAGGAATGAACATTCTTGATTTCTATCTCTACAGAAAACCGATCAAATAAAAGATCGTCCGATCCATTAATACTTACAGATTTTAATAACCTGTAAGTATTAAGCCGTCAAGAATCTCCTACGTCTGAAATCGGAAACGATACAAAAAAACCTCGTCAATCACTTGACGAGGTTTTAAGTATCAACTTTATATTTTGTTAGTTAGCTTCTAATTGAGCCAGAATATCAATGACAATAAAGTCTTTATTATCGAACCCTGGCTGTAAGTCTGCAACATGTATAAGTCCTTTGACTCCTGCTACAGTTTCAAATGCTAGAATATTACCAACAGCTAAATCAGTAACAATACCATTCTCATCCAAAGTACCAGCGTCGAATGCGGCTTCTATATCCTCATAAGTTGTCGTTTCAATAAACTGAGCAGGAGTCATATTTGTAGTTTTGATGACAGTCGCATTTTTCGTACCCCATCCTTCAACTTGAGTTGCGAAAGTCGTTCCTTCAAAACCTGCAGGAGAAGCTATCGAAGCATTATCACCATCTCCATAATAATATCCAAAATCGATAGTCGCAGAAATTGGATCATTCGTTGCATTTACTTGATCCCTGGAATATATAGTTCCAGAACTTACACTGAAGAAATTAGCATTTGTAAAATCACCAGTAGGAGCTAATAATTCTTGTGTGGCATATATTCTTGCATCTGGCGAAGCAGGAGCGACAACCGTGAAAGAAAATGTTTCTTCTGAAGATAAAGAAGGCTCTTGATCATCCGCAGCAGTGAACGTCACAGTGACTAAATCTCCAAGTTGTGTATCTAGTGTTTTTACACCAAAAACCAAGGTTCCAGTTGATGTTGTTCCTTTGTCAATATTTAAAGTTGTTCTTGTTACTTCACCTGTTGCTCCACCAGAAAGTCTAAGTGCGTTAAATCCACCAGCTGCTGTAACGGATACTGAGTAAAAAACAGAGTCACCTGCGATTACTACTCCATCAGCGACTAAAGATGTAGCATCATTAAATGATGTTCCCGCGCTTACACTAATTTGAATAGATGGTGCAGCTAAAGCCACAGGACCCACTACATCCTCATCATCCCCACAGCTAAAGAGGAAGACCATTGAAAATAAGCTCATAAATAAGAGCAGATTGCTAAATGATTTTTTCATACTTGATAATTAGTTTACTTTTTTATTGAGTTTTTAAAATGCTTTCAACATTTCAGACAAAGTTCTGTGATTTTTCCAGTGAACACAAGGTTTCAATACGAATTAGCACAGTTTCTTTCCATAAATATTAAAATCACTGAAGAGGCATGACACTCGTTTCAAATTAATGGTTGGATTGGTGTTTATTGAATAACTAAAATAACATTGATATGCTCCTACATTTTCAGTACTTTACAGTATAAAAAATGATCTTATTATGGCTAATTCTGTTTATAAATCTTGCGATATTAATTTTTTATGACATTTTTGTATCTTAATCTCCCTGCTTAATCGAACAAATATCATGACTGATCCAATTTCCCCAGAATTACTTGCATACTGGAATGAGTATGGCTTCTACGCAGCTTGTGCGTTAGCTGGTGTGGGTGTATTAATTTTAGTAGGCCACCTTTTGAAGCTGGTTACAACCACGGACAATAAAGCGCGCTACGATTATATCAACATGCACGAAATTAATTTTTTGTGGTATGGGGTGCTTTCATTGCTTATTGGTTTATCGCTTTACGCGAATACACTTGCTCCTAGACAATCTTGGTTATGGTTTTTTGTAATCTTGTTTATCACAGGAATGGTTGCAATGATTGTTGGCGTTATTATTCAAAACATCCTCAAATTTTATTATCCATTTTTTATTGAAAAAAGGCTTAGAAAATTACGATATACAGCAAGAATTTCGCCTGACAATAGGAAAATGAAGCTCTTAAGCGAAGAAGAAGAAGATGTTTATCTGGATGAAGGTATGCAAGCTGAAGAAAATGCATTCTCTGTAGACTATGACGTTTGGATAGATGAAATATCAGGTTTTACAAAAATTGAAAAGTACAACGGTCGACTACATGCACTTCAGTGCGATGAGTGTAACTATCAGACGCTAAAAGTTGATCACGAAGAAGTTATCCAATCCGCCACAGACACAGAAGACGGTGAGTTAATGAAATATTATGCCTGTGGATATTGTGGTCATAAGCAACGCAAATCATTCACAATAGCGAAGTTAAAAATGGAAGAGGCATAAGAATTCCTTCAACTCAGAAATTGAAACCCGCTTATGCGGGTTTTTTTAGTCCTTCTATTTCTCGACCTCACCCAAAATGGTTTCCAAAACAAAGTAAAGCACGACACAGTTTGATTAAAAATGAAAACTTATCCTTATGAACAAGCCGTTTAATCTTCAAAAATGGATTGATGAAAACCGTGATTTACTAAAACCACCCGTAGGTAATAAAAACCTCTACGCTGATGCAGGTGACTATATAGTCATGGTTGTTGGCGGGCCAAATGCACGAAAGGACTACCATTTTAACGAAACAGAAGAACTTTTTTATCAAATCGAAGGGTCGATAACTGTCAAAATTCAGGAAAATAATAAATCTATAGACCTCCCAATCAATGCAGGAGATATGTTTTTGCTTCCGGCAAAAATTCCTCACTGTCCAATAAGATCCGTTGGATCGGTTGGACTCGTAATAGAACGTAAACGGGAAGCAAACCATCAAGATGGATTATTGTGGTATTGCGACAGCTGTAACCACAAACTTCATGAAGATTACTTCCATCTAAATAATATAGAAAAAGACTTCTTGCCCAGATTCAAAAACTTCTATGAATCAATTGATTTGAGAACTTGTGAAAAATGCGGTACCACGATGGAGACTGATTCAAGGTTTGCAGACTAAATTTTCAAAGAACCTATACCCCTACAATATGGAATTCAAAAACTCTAAAGAATTTGCGGCTTTGCTTGATGAGAAAGATGAGTTGGCTCATTTTCAAGATAAGTACCATTTTCCTCGAAGAAATAACCGCAAAAGCATTTACTTCTGCGGAAATTCCCTTGGACTTCAACCAAAACAAACGAAACAATTCATAGATGCTGAATTGACTAACTGGGCTGAAAATGGCGTAGAAGGTCATTTTATAAAACCACAGCCTTGGGTGGAGCATAGTGACTTAACGAAAGAAAGCTTATCAAAACTTGTTGGGTCTGAGCTTCATGAAGTAGTGAGTATGAACAACCTCACGACTAATTTGCACTTAATGCTGGCTTCATTCTATTATCCTAAAGGAAAAAGAAGTAAAATTCTTATCGAAAAAGGAGCGTTTCCATCTGATCACTATGCGGTAGAATCTCATATTAAAAGATTAGGCTTAGATCCGAAGGAACACATGGTTACTCTTGCGCCTAGCGAAGGATATAACTTTAGTACCAAAGAAATAGTAGATAAAATAGCTGAACTTGGCGAAGAATTAGCCTTGGTCATGTTTCCCGGAGTTCAATACTATTCTGGGCAATTTTTTGATATGAAAGCCCTAAGTCAAGCTGCGCATGAGGTTGGTGCATATGCAGGATTTGATCTCGCCCATGCTATGGGAAATTTACCTATGAACCTTCATGATGATGATGTCGATTTTGCAACGTGGTGTAGTTACAAATATTTAAATTCCGGACCGGGTGGTACATCAGGTGTCTTTGTTCACGAAAAACACTCTTCAAATCCAGCGTTTCCCAAGCTCACCGGCTGGTGGGGACATGCCCTCTCTCATAGATTTGAAATGGACAACAACTTTACACCTGCCTTTGGCGTTGACGCTTGGATGCTTTCCAATCTCAATATTCTTCCTATGGCTGCTCATAGAGCCTCGCTAGATCTATTTGATCAAGCAGGAATTATGAAATTGCGTGAAAAAAGCATCCTCCTTACTGGTTTTTTGGAACATCTACTTACAACTGACGAAATCCTGAAAAATAAAACAACGATTATTTCCCCCAGTAATCCCAATGACCGAGGATGTCAATTATCCGTGGAAGTAGAGGGAGGAAAAGAAATTTTTAATTCGCTAATTAAGGCAGGAGTAATACTCGACTGGCGCGAACCAGGAGTGATCCGCTTAGCACCCACACCTATGTATAATAGTTTTTTAGATGTATGGGAGTTTATTACAATTCTTAAAGAAGTCTATGCAAAGTAAAAATAAAGTTGCCATCCTTGGAGCCGGATTAGTCGGCTCACTGCTCAGTATTTTATTAAAAAAACGTGGAGTACAAGTCGATGTTTTTGAAAAGAGAAGTGATATTAGAAAAAGTAGCAGAGAAGAAGGTCGATCAATTAATATGGCCCTCAGCGACAGGGGAATAAAGTCGTTAAAACTTGCAGGAGTTTACAACAATGTATCAAAATCACTCATTCCCATGAAGGGTAGAATGATGCATAGTCCTGAAGGGTCCTTGACAAGTCAGGCTTATGGGCAATCAGGGCAGTTTATCAACTCCATTTCGCGAAACGAATTAAACAAACATCTCATTGATGAGGCAGAGAAACTAGGCGTAAACTTTAGTTTTAACTCGCCCGTCAAACAAGTAGATATAGCCACAAACCAATTAGGATTTACTTCAGAAAAAGGAGTGTTTCAAGCACGATTTGATGCTCTCATTGGATCTGACGGTGTAAACTCCATTCTTAGAAGTCATCTTCTTAACGAATCGGACCAAAACGAACATCGTGCCTTAGAACATGGCTACAAAGAGCTGTCTATCCCAGCCATAAATGATGCGTTTGCCTTTGATCCAAATCATTTGCACATATGGGGAAGAGGAAGGTTTATGCTGATCGCATTGCCTAATCCAGACAAAACTTTCACTGCCACGCTTTTCTTGCCTTATGGAGATAAAAAGGAATCTTTTAAAAGCCTTAAAACAAAGTCGGCCGTAGATAAATTTTTTAAGAAATATTTTAAGGACGTTTTCGAATTAATCCCTGACCTCAACTTCCAGTTTTTCAATAATCCTACCTCGAAGCTAGGCATGATCAAGTGCTATCCTTGGTCTAAACAAACATCATTATTGATTGGTGATTCCGCCCACGCCATTGTTCCATTTTATGGGCAGGGGATGAATGCCGGTTTTGAAGATTGTAGAATTTTCATTGAGACTTTAGAAGAACAGGAATTCAATTGGTCCAAAGCCATGGAGTCCTTTCAATCCAGGCGTAAAAAAGATACTGACGCCATTGCCTATCTTGCATTGTCCAATTTCATAGAAATGCGGGATCATGTCAACAACGCAAAGTTCCTTGCTCAGAAAAAATTGGAAGCTCAACTTCACACAAACTTCCCTTCTGATTGGCAGCCTTTATATTCCATGGTTACATTCAGCGACATGCCTTACAGTGAAGCCTTAAAGCTCGGCGAGTTACAACAAGACTTACTTAACAAACTACCCAACATCGAGGACTATTCGCAAATCGATCAGCAAAAATTAATAGATGATTTTAAAAGTCAAGTGCTAAACGCTCAGACAACATCTCAATAGTCTCTTGTTCGATTTTAGAAATTCCGTCAGCGGCATTCGCGAAAAGGTACATTGATTCAAGAACAAATTCTTTATCAAGACGGCTGTCCTGTATATGGTTTTTTAGTGTGTTTAAGAACCTTTTCTGCCACTTTTCGATGTTATAAATCAAATAACGAAACTCTGTACGAAACGCCTGCGCAAGCTGCTCTTGATCCTCACCACTACCATATTCCATAGCCAAACCTTTCGCTGTTTGTAAGATCCCCTCCCACTCTCCATCGTCTAAAACGCCATCACACATACAAACAATTAGCGATGGGTATAGGTTGAGGATATACTTAAATTGGTCTAGGGAAATCTCTGTTTTTCGAGTTTTCTTGTACTCTTCAAAAAGTTGTTCGGCTTGGCTCATTATAATAGGTTCAACACTTGTGATAAATTTATTTAAATAAAACTGGATACAAAACTTATTGATTAATAATTAAAGCGACCGATAAGTAACCAGTAATATTCATATTATATGATTTTTTTATACTTTTTTAATATTTAATAAATTGAAAGTAGCTATAATCGGTAGTGGAATCGCAGGACTAGCGGCAGCTGTTAGGTTGTCTCTCCAAGGACATGAGGTCTCGGTTTTCGAAGCATCAGACGCTCCTGGCGGAAAGATGGCAGAAATAAAAAACAAAGAATATCGATTCGATGCTGGACCCTCCCTTTTCACATTGCCTGCCTTAGTTGATGAGCTTTTTGAGTTGGCCGGCGAAAACCCTCGCGCTTATTTTAATTATGAGAAACTGGATATTGTTTGTAATTATTTTTACCCGGATGGCACAGCGGTATCAGCTTATGCTGAGCCAGCAAGATTCACCGAAGAGTTAAGCAAAAAGCTTGGTGAAAAAGCGTCCAGCATTGAAAAGGCCTTGCTAAAAAGTAAAACGCTATATGATACTTTGGCCGACCTCTTTGTATTTAGCTCACTCCATGATTTTCGTACTTTTATATCCAAAAAAGCTTTCAAAGCATATGCCAAAATGCCCTTTTTAGGGTTTACCGAAACGATGAACAAGGCAAATAAGAGACTGTTTGATAATCCAAAAACTGTCCAGTTTTTTAACAGGTTTGCTACTTACAATGGCTCAGACCCTCATAAAACGCCCGCCACTATGAATATAATTCCTCATTTGGAAATGGGCATAGGGGCTTTTTTTCCAAAGGGAGGTATGTATTCCATACCAAACACTATTTATGAGCTTGCTATTCGAAGCAAGGTGAAATTTCATTTTAAAACACCTGTCCAATCAATAAGAACCGCGAATAATAAAGCAATAGGAATCATGGCGAATGATCAAGAATATACTTTTGATCGTATAGTAAGCAATGTCGATGTGGTGAATACTTACAAAAAACTTCTGCCTCATATTTCCGCGCCAAAACTTATTGTAAATCAGCCTAAATCGAGTTCGGCATTGATTTTTTATTGGGGAATAAAAAAGAAGTTTAAAACACTCGATCTTCATAATATTTTCTTCTCCAGTGATTACACATCTGAATTTGATCATATTTTTAACAAAGGGACGATCTTCGAAGACCCTACTATTTATGTAAATATCAGCTCTAAGAAAAACACCAAAGATGCACCGGTTTACGGTGAAAATTGGTTCACAATGATCAATGTACCCAATAATCAAGGACAAGATTGGGACACTCAAATAGCGAAGGCACGTGAAAATATGATCAGTAAGCTTTCCAGCATTCTAAAGACTGACATTAGTGAACTCATAGAGTCTGAAGATATTTTGGATCCTAGGTCGATTGAGTCGCGAACCGGCTCTTCTCTTGGCGCCTTATATGGCAATAGTTCCAATAATTTGTTTGCAGCCTTTTTAAGGCATGCTAACGTGAGTAAGAGAGTAAAGAACCTATACTTCTGTGGTGGAAGTGTGCACCCTGGTGGGGGCATTCCTTTAAGCCTATCTTCCGCGAAGATTATGGCGCAGTATTTCCGGTAACAATGTCGTTCTCCAATTCTTTTTCTGGAAAAAGCGCTTTATAATTTTCGTAATATGATAAAATATGTTTCACATATTGTACGGGCTCCAATCCTCTACAATATCCGTAGACAACTACTGGATCATTGTAATATTTAGGCTTGGATTTAAGAATGAGCATCTTAGCCACCACTTCGTCCCATAGCTGCCAATCCTTTCCGTACTTTTTAGCCAACTTAATCGCATCATTAACATGGCCATGTCCAACATTATAACTCCCTAGAATGAACTTCAGTCTGTCTTGAGGATCATCAATTTTATCCGACCAATAGCTTGTAAGCCAAAGTAAATGCTGCGTGCCCGCGTATATATTATCCTCCGGAATACCCAAATCATCCACACCATATTCCTCCCCAGTTTTAGGCATAATTTGCATCAAACCAATGGCTCCTGCCCAAGAACTAGCTTTTGGATTGAATTTTGACTCCCGATAAACCTGTGCAGCCAAAAGCCTCCAGTCCCATTCCAACTGTGAGGCTGCCTCCTTTAATAGATTGTCATAAGGAGAAATATCCTCACCAGAGAGCGAGTTATACTTACTATTTGATCGTTCTAGTGATCTCTTTCTACTTTTAAAATACTTATCATAAATGACATAATAATCAGTTGTTTTTCGCATTTGCAAAATCCAATTGTTCAACGATGTTAAAAGACTATCCGCATTTTTTCTTACCCCCCATGCAAGTTGCTGTGGCAGACTAATCTGCATTTTCACATCAAGGTTTGGATAATACATCGCATTGACCATAGCCACATCTTCCTCTGCAACCGTGTAATCATATTGACCTTCTGCCACTCTTTGAATGATTGATTCCGTTTCTAGGGAGGGAAACTCTTCAACAATTATAATATCCCCACCAATTTCATTGGTCAGATTATTGAGTCTTTCAAGATAGGAGGAATGGTGCCGTACGTGAACCTCTTTACCAATCAAATCGATTGGATTACGGATCAGCGTCTTTTCAATTTCATGAAGTTTCATCTTTCGCCAATTCTTTGGTTTTCGCTGAATCAACACTTGACTAACTAAATTATGATATTCGGTAAAGGCTATTCGCTTTTTTCGTTCTTTAGTAACAGTGAGATTATAAGCAAGAATGTCTCCTTCGCCTTTGTTTAGCATATCAAAGCCCTCTTCAAGGCTTGATATAACATTGATCCGGAGTTCTAACCCATGTAACTTGGCGAATAGCTGTAAAAGCTCATATTCATAACCCATCGTTTTACCTTTATAAATAAACAACCCCGTAGAGCTGTTATCCATTATGGCAATGAGGTAGCCGCGCGCTTTGATAGCTTCAAAATCAATATTTGAAACTATCTCCATTGGAAGATTTTCTTCTGAAATCCCTTTATCTACAGTAGATGTGTTCTTACATCCACTCATATAGAAAAGCGCAATCAATAAATATAATATAGATCCGTAAAGCTTCATAGCAATACGAATGTTAGCCATTTATAAGGAAGAAAACCAATAATTATGTGAAAAAGTACTGCTTGACGAGTTAGTATACTTTTTCTGTTTCCAATAATTTCGAAGCTTCCATGAAGATCGCGTCAGGATCGTATCCGCATTCCTTGTGCAGTTCAGCTTGCTCTCCGTGTTCCACAATTCGATCTGGAATACCTAAGCGCTTAATCACAGATGTATATTGATTATCAGCCATAAACTCTAGCACAGCAGAACCAAAGCCGCCTACGACACATCCGTCTTCTATCGTAATGACGTTATCGTATTTTTTGAAAATTTGATGTAGTAGCTTTTCATCAAGAGGTTTCACAAAACGCATATCATATACGCCTATACTAATTCCCTCTTTCTCAAATCTCTCTGCCACTTCCACTGCGTAATTGCCGATATGACCAATACTTAATATTGCCAATTCTTGCCCAGCTTTGACTTCTCTACCTTTTCCTATCTCGATTTGTTCTAATGGCGTGCGCCATTCAGGCATCACCCCAGATCCTCTTGGATACCTGATAGTGAAAGCTCCATCTTTATATAAAGAGGCAGTAAACATGAGATTTCTTAGTTCTTGTTCATTCATCGGAGCTGATACAACCATATTTGGCAAACATCGCATGAAGGCTAAATCATAGGCTCCATGATGTGTTGGGCCATCCGCTCCCGCTACACCTGCTCTGTCTAGACAAAAAACAACAGGTAACTTTTGAATACACACATCGTGAATGACTTGATCATAAGCACGCTGCATGAACGTACTATAAATATTGCAAAAAGGCGTAAGCCCTTGAGTGGCCAAGCCCGCTGAAAATGTAACAGCATGCTGCTCTGCAATACCAACATCGTAGGCACGATCTGGCATCTCCTTCATCATAATGTTCATAGAGGAACCACTAGGCATTGCCGGAGTTATTCCCATAATAGACTTGTCTTGTTTCGCAAGCTCTACTAGCGTATGCCCAAACACATCCTGATATTTTGGAGGTTGAGGGCTAGAAGGAATTTTTTTGTAGATCTCCCCAGTAATCTTATCGAACTTTCCTGGAGCATGCCATTTTGTTTGATCCTTTTCGGCTAACGAGTATCCCTTACCCTTCACGGTAACACAGTGAAGTATTTTAGGACCTTTAATGTCTTTTAAGTCTTTCAATACATGCACCAAATGATTGACATCATGACCATCGACAGGACCAAAATACCTGAGATTCAGCGACTCAAACATGTTTGATTGACTGAGTAAAAATGACTTTACACTATTTTCGATATTGGCGACAATATCTCTTGCATTAGGTCCGAATTTGCTAATCTTCCCTAAGATCTTCCATATGTCGTCTCTAAACCTGTTGTAGGTATGAGAAGTAGTTATATCCGTTAAATAGTCTTTTAATGCGCCAACATTCGGATCAATCGACATGCAATTATCATTGAGGATAATCAACAAGTTTTTATTTGAATCACCAGCGTGATTCATCGCTTCGAAAGCCAATCCCCCAGTCATTGCTCCATCACCTATTACAGCGATATGTTGCCTGTCCTCCTTACCATTGTACTGCGAACCGAATGCCATTCCTAAGGCCGCTGATATGGACGTGGAAGAATGACCAACGCCAAAAGCATCATAAGGGCTTTCGCTCCTTTTGGGGAAACCGGACATTCCACCGTATTTCCTGTTTGTAGGAAAGTCATGCATTCTGCCTGTCAATATCTTATGACCATAGGCTTGGTGACCGACATCCCAGACGAGCTGATCATCGGGTGTGTTAAAAACGTAATGTATGGCTGTGGTTAATTCTACCACACCGAGACTTGCACCAAAATGTCCTCCATAAATGGATACATTATCGATGATAAAATCTCTCAACTCATGGCATAATTGCGGAAGTTGTCTTTCATCTATCTTTTTTAAATCATCTGGTGATGAAATCTGCGCTAGAAGCGCTCCTGGTTTAATATCCATAGGTCGTTGTTATGGGACTAGTTGAAAAACTTTCGCAGGACACAATTGTTTTTTTAATAATTAAAAACAAAGGTAATTTAATTTCCACTATGCTCTGAAAAGCTTTTAATAGTAGCTTTGATTTTACGTGGAGCAACCAGATGCAAAAGAAGGATTTGAAATAAAATTACCCCTTTTTGAAGGGCCATTCGATCTATTATTGTTCTTTATAGAGCGAGATGAACTAGATATCTATGATATTCCGATCTATCGAATCACGCAGGATTTCCTTGAATATCTTCACCATCTGGAAAAACTTAATGTGGAATTAGCAAGTGAATTTATTTTAGTTGCTGCCACTTTAATGCGAATAAAAGCAAAACTCCTCCTCCCAAGGCCTTCGATCGATGATCTCGGAAATGAAATAGATCCAAGAGAAGAACTAATAAAACATCTACTAGAATACAAAAGGTACAAATCGGTTGTTGGAGAATTAGCTCAACTCGAGCAGAATAGACTCGACAGGGAATCTAGAGGGAATCTTATAAACGAAATCAAAAAACTATCTGAGACAATAGATGTAGAAGCAGAACTTCAAAACCTTGACTTATATAAAATGATGCGGGTATTTGAGAAAGTTCTTTCTCGCTATGAAATGGAAAAAAGTAAACCAATTCATCAGGTCATTCAATATCCTTATACCATTTCCAGTCAAAAAAACTACATCATTGAGCAGTTATTAAAGGTAAGTAATGGGAGGATTTCTTTTCTAGAAATGATACAGGACAAGCCCGAAAAAATTTTGGTCATATTTAATTTTTTAGCAATTCTTGAATTGCTGCAGTTAAACCAAATCACGCTCCACATTGGGGAAGGTTTTAACAATTTTTGGGTGGAGCAAACAGATCCCGAACTAAGTCCGGGACCTGAGAAATAAAAATATTTATGACCTTTCCAAGCTTGAAAAGAAAAATGAGGCTTCAATCTGAGCGTTTTCATCAGAGTCAGAACCATGAACAGCATTAGCCGCAATGGACGTAGCATATAATTTTCTTATAGTCCCTTCTGCAGCATCAGCAGGATTAGTAGCGCCAATTAATGTTCTAAAATCCAACACAGCATCGTCTTTTTCAAGCACTATTGCGATGATTGGTCCAGAAGACATATACTTGACTAAGTCGCCGTAGAAGGGTCTTTCCTTGTGTACTTCGTAAAAACTTCCTGCTTTCTCTTCAGATAATTGCGTAAGTTTCATTGCTTTCAATGTGAACCCTGCTTCTTCGATCATTTTTATAATAGCACCGCTATTTCCTGCTGCATAAGCATCAGGCTTGACCATTGTAAAAGTTGTTTTTCCTGCCATTTTAATTTTTAATAATGTCAATTGCTAAATTGACTGCAAAGCTAATGTTTAAAGCGATTAGCAAGAGACAAACTTATATTTTGTAATTATTGCCTTTTCTTATGAGTTTTGCAGTTCACTTATTGCCGAAAACATTTGTAAATGAAAAACTTAAAGGACTTTTCGGCTTATCTGGCCATTCCTAAGACCATCACCATCACTACACACGCAAGCCCCGATGCAGATGCCCTAGGTTCTTCTCTGGGGTTATATCACTACCTTAAAAAACGTGGACATGATGTTTATGTCATCACGCCTACAGATTATCCTGAATTCTTAAATTGGATGAAAGGAAATGATGAAGTCATAGTGAATAGTGACAAAACGATTGAAAAAATCAAAACGATCATTGATCAATCAGATTTAATCTGTTGCCTCGACTTTTCAAGTCTCAATAGAATCAAAAATTTGGGTGAGTTAATACGCAATAGTGATGCAAAAAAATTATTAGTTGATCATCACCTGAATCCAGAGCATTTTGCTGATTTCGAATTTTGGAATCAAAAGGCTGCCGCTACGGCGGAGTTAATTTATGATCTAATCATTTTATTGAATGGTAAAGATAAAATTGATAGTGATATGGCCGAATGTTTGTACGCAGGAATTATGACAGATACTGGCTCCTTCAAACATCCTTCAACTACTTCAAAAATTCACAGAATAGTTGCGGAGCTTATCGATCTGGGCGCTAATTTAAACAAGGTCAGTAGAGCCATTTACGATACTAACTCTCTAAATCGACTTAGATTTATAGGCTATGCCCTCATGGAAAAGCTTACAATTAATAAAAAAGCAAAATTGGCTTATTTCATCATCAATGAAGAGGAACATGAACGGTTTGATTTAAAATCAGGAGACACTGAGGGGCTCGTTAACTATGCCTTGTCTATTAAAGATATCGTGATAGCCGCCATTATTATGGAAAAAAACGGGGAAGTAAAGATGTCTTTCCGCTCAGTTGGTGACTATGAAGTTAATTCTTTTGCAGAAAGTTACTTTAACGGTGGTGGCCATAAAAATGCCGCTGGTGGCATCTCCTTTGAAAGCCTTGATGATACTGTGAAAAAGTTCAAAACGCTCATCCCCCAAATCAATCCTGAATGATATTAAGAAATAGTTTGTTGTTTTTTCTAGTGATCAACCTAATGAGTTGTGGCCCTGATAAGTATATGAAAACTGACTCTGGCCTTGTTGTACAGTATATCGAACATGGAGATGGTGAGGTTATTAAAGATGATTCTATTCTGATCATATATATGAAACAGCGGAACGTCGAGGATAAGATTATTCATCATTCTTACCCTATGAAGCCAATGGCCTTAAGGTATCAAAAGAAAGATAGTGCTGGTCATCTTTGGGAAGTCATTAGTAAAATGAAAATCGGGGATAGTGTATACTTTCATACCACCGCTCAAAACCTATTTGAAAAGACCTACAAGCGGAGCATTCCCAATATATACATACCTGAAAGCACCATTAAAATCAATATTAAAATTGCCGAACAACTATCTGATGAAGCGTATGAAGTTTTTGATCAAAAACTGACTCGCAAGATCGAATCTATGAATGCAAGACAGGAGGCATTGCTTTTAGAAGTGTATTTAAAAAAAGATGGAGATTCAATCGATGCTTATCTTGCAGATCTTGGCCTTGAAGCTACCGCAACACATTCAGGTTTAAGATATATTATTCATAAAAATGGAAGTGGAGAAAAAATACAACAAGGTGATGACATTGCCATAAGTTATATGGCGAGAATACTTAGAGGGGAAACTTTTGATTCCTCCTACAATACCGCTGCACCATTTGAGTTTACTGTTGGTATTGGGTCGGTTATGGCTGGCTGGGAAGAAGGGTTTCCCCATTTAAAAAAAGGGACAAAAGCGACTTTTTATATTCCAAGTCCGTTGGCCTATCGTGAGAGCAGCCCAGATCCTAGAATACCTGCTTACGCCATTATGGTTTTTGATGTTGAAGTAGTTGATGTGAAGAAGAAATGAATATGAAAAAAATAATATTAGGAGTTTTAGTCATCGGACTTTGTTTGTTTAACATATCTTGTGATGAAGGAAACGTGTTGACTACCATTGATCCAGATGTGCAACTCGAAGAGGACTTGGAAGCAATTTCAGCTTATATAGATCTAAAAGGCTATACCAACATTGATACTACTGCAAGCGGTGCGTTTTATACGATCATTGATGAAGGAAATGGCGCTGCGATTGAATTAAACGATATTGTTTCATTCCATTTCATCTTAAGATCAGCAGAAGATGATTTAAGTTACCAAACATCCATACTTGAATTCGCCGAGGATGAAGACATATTTGGGTCTGGCAGAATTTATGAGCCAGAGATTTGCACTTTCACGAATGGACCTTGGTTTGTCAGTTCATTAACCCGTGTTTTTTCTACACCCTTTGCAGAGCCCGGCTATAAGGAAGGGGTAATTGCTTGTTTTGGTAAAATAAAAGTAGGCGGCAGAGCTATCATTCTAATTCCATCATCTATCTGCTTTGGGTCAGCGGCCATTACTGCTTGGGGTTACCCAGCAAATACTCCAGCGGCCATTGAAATCCGACCTGTCTACAAGCGATAATGGAATTATATTTTGCCTCTCACAATGCCCATAAACTTGTAGAAATACAGAGAATACTTCCATCCTTTATTGCCCTCAAAAACCTCGATGACCTTGGATTGACAGAAGAGATCGTGGAAGATGGAGAAACAATAGAACAGAACTCAAAAATAAAAGCTTCGTATGTTTTTCAAAAATATGAGGTGGCATGCTTTGCTGACGATACTGGGTTAGAGGTAAATGCTTTAGATGGAGAACCAGGCGTTTTCTCCGCTAGATATGCTGGGGAGGAGAAAAACAGCGACCACAACATGGACTTACTACTCGAAAAGCTGAGAGGGCATACAGATCGAACTGCGCAATTCAAGACAGTGATTACCTTAATTATGGGTCTTGATGAACTCATGCAGTTTGAAGGAATTGTAAAAGGCAAAATCATTGACGGGAAGCAAGGTATTGGTGGTTTTGGCTATGACCCAATCTTCGTACCAGATGGTTACGACGTTACTTTTGCAGAAATGGGATTATCTGAAAAGAATAAAATTTCCCATCGTGCACTTGCATTTCAAAAGTTGATCGCATATCTACAAAAACTCACATCATGAAGAAGCCTATCATTGTTGGAATATCTGGAGGGTCTGGTTCAGGAAAAACGCTTTTCCTGAAAGCACTAATGGAAAGTTTTGATGCCTCAGAGGCAAGTTTGCTTTCTCTCGACAATTATTACAAGCCTAGAACCGCACAACCAAAGGATGATCAAGGAATAGAAAATTTCGATTTGCCCGAATCGTTGGATCGTGAGAAGTTTTACAAGGACTTAGAGGCGTTAAAAAGCGGTAAGGATATTAGCTTAATGGAGTACACGTTCAATAATAGTGCGGTTAAATCGAAAGAAATAAACATTAAGTCTACTCCAATAATCGTCGTTGAGGGAATATTTACTTTCTTCTTTAAAGAAGTTCGTGAACTATTAGACCTTAAAGTCTACATCGAAGCACCTGATTATCTCATGCTCACTCGCCGTATAACACGAGATGCTGAGGAACGAGGGTATGATTTAAGTGATGTCCTTTACAGGTTTCAGCACCACGTTACACCTTCCTACAAACAGTTTATTGAACCACATAAGCATGATGCTGATTTAATCGTTCCGAATTATAAAGGGTTTGATATGGCACTTGAAGTCATCTTGACATTTTTGAAGAATAGAGTTAGAAATTGAACCCTTCTCCGCTTTTCTAATTTATTTCTATACTTTTGTGATACTTTGAAAGCAAAGCTTAGCATATCGAATCGTAACAGCGGAGTTGTTTTGGGATTAGTAGTCACAATACTCATACTTTGTACATCCAACTATCAGTTGACGTCAGTTGATTACTCTGTTACGGATCAGACCGAAGGATCTCAGGAAATACCCAGTCTGAGCATCAAATCCTTTGATATTTTAAATTCCTCTGCTCAAATTCAACTCAACCATCAGTTCGTACTGGTTAGAGAAATTGAAGCTGAAACAGATGAAGAGATAAATGTTGATTTAAAAAATCAAATACAATATCATTTTAGTCGCGCTTTTCAAGTACTCTTCAAGTTAATAATAGCGCCGAACGCGCCCTAGTTTCTGGTTTAGAATTCTCTAAATCAAGTTAACACATTCAAATTATCATATTCAAATACATCATCATTTGGCTAGCGCAATGCTCCATTGCAGGAGTTATGTCTGACCACAAATAACCAAAACCATGAAAAATAAAGGATTTGTTATATTCCTAACAATCATTATTTCGCTACTCTGTATATACTATTTGTCTTTCACATTTGTAGCAAGATCCATTCAAGAAGAAGCGACTACAAGCACCACTGGTGCGGATGGTAATGTTGACTTCTCAGAAAAACAACGATACCTTGATTCTATTTGGAACGAGCCCGTTTACAACTTGTTCGGTTTAGATTATACTTTTCAGGACGTAAAGGAAACAGAACTTAACCTTGGTCTTGACCTTCAGGGTGGTATGCATGTTACACTTGAAGTTTCTCCAGTAGACATCTTAAAAGGAATGAGCGGAAACAATCAAGATGTTGATTTTATTACCGCGCTAGAGCAAACAAAAAAGAACATTAAAGGAACACAAGTAAGTTTTGTTGATGAGTTCTACAACGTTTTTAAAGAAAATGCTCCTGACAAAACCTTGGCATATATTTTCGCAAATGCCACTAATAGAGGTCGAATCAACCTTAGCTCAAGTGACCAAGAAGTATTGGACGTCATCAACTTAGAAGTAGAAAGTGCTATAGAAAGATCCTTCAACATTCTTAGAACACGTATTGATAGATTCGGAACATCACAGCCAAACATTCAAAGACTGCAAGGAACAGGGAGAATTCAAATTGAACTACCGGGCGTTGATAACCCACAAAGAGTTAGAAAACTCTTACAAGGTGTTGCCAAACTTGAATTCTGGGAAGTCTACAACATACAGGAAATCAGTCCTACCTTGAGTGCTATAAACGCATTAATCGTAGCTGAACAGAAATTAGCAGCCGACAACTTAGATACTGATGTTGACGATGCAGGAGAAATCGCTGAAGAGGAAGAAGATCTTGCTAGCTTATTAGGTGATGACTCAGATACTACAAGCATAGCCTTGGGTGATACTGAAACTACCGATGCATTGGATTCCGCCTTCAACGATCAGGTTTCTCCAATCTTTGCTTTGCTAAAAGCTCAATACGGTTTGATATATGAGCTTTCGGATACCGCTAAAATCAATAGAATCTTACAAAGAGAAGATGTTCAATCACTTATTCCAGCAACTACGAAATTTTTGTGGGAAGTGAAAGCAACAGTTACAGAAGGCGTTAATCCATTAGAACTAATCGAGCTTCATGCCATCAAAACATCAAGAACGGGTAAAGCGCCTTTAACTGGTGAAGTAATTACAGACGCTAGACAAGATCTTGACGAACGAGCAAGACCAGCCGTATCCATGCAAATGAGTGCACAGGGCGCAAAAGCATGGAAAAGACTCACCGCAGCGAATGTCAACCGTAGAATCGCCATTGTCCTTGATAACTATGTATATAGTGCTCCGAACGTAATCAATGAAATCCCTAATGGAAACTCTTCCATTTCTGGAAACTTTGAAATCGAGGAAGCGAAAGATTTAGCGAATATTTTGAAAGCTGGTGCTTTGCCTGCTCCAACAACCATAGTTGAAGATGTCGTCATTGGACCAACACTTGGTCAGGTTGCACGTGACCAAGGATTAACTTCCATTCTTGCTGGTCTTCTTATTGTCATCGTGTTCATGGTGATTTACTATGCCAAAGGTGGATTGATTGCCAACGTCGCATTGTTCTTCAACATTTTCTTCATCCTTGGTATTTTGGCTCAGCTGAGTGCCTCTCTGACGTTACCAGGTATCGCTGGTATTGTACTAACTATTGGTATGTCGATCGATGCGAACGTGCTCATCTTTGAAAGAATAAAAGAAGAACTTAGAAATGGTGCCGGAATCAAAGCAGCGATTTCAAGTGGTTACAATAAAGCTTATAGCTCTATTATAGATGCAAACGTGACAACCTTTATTACAGCAATGATTCTTTATATCCTAGGACAAGGACCTGTAAAAGGATTTGCGATTACCTTAATGATTGGTATTGCTTGTTCGTTCTTCAGTGCAGTATTCATTACTCGTGTTATCGTAGAAGCATTCTCTAAGAAAGGCGATAAGTCTAAACTTTCCTTCTCTAATTCATTTTCAAGAAATGCATTAACAAATTTATCTTTTGACTTCTTGTCAAAAAGAAAAATAGCCTATTTATTCTCCGCTTCTTTTATAACAGTGGGTATGATCGCTATGATTTTTAATGGCTTAACTCTTGGTGTGGATTTCCAAGGTGGTAGATCATATATCGTGACTATGAACGAGGCAATAGCCCCTTCAAAAATCAAAACAGGACTTACGCCATTTTTTGATGGCCAAAGTACGGAGGTCAAAACTTTTGGGGCAAATAATATCCTGAAAATAACGACTACTTATCAAATAGACGATGAATCCGATGCTGCTGATTTAACGGTAAGAAACGCACTCGTAAAAGGGATGACTGAATCCACGGGACTTGTGTATACCATTGATGACGCTGATATTACTGACGCTGAGTTTACAATCAGTAGCTCTTCAAAGGTTGGTGCTACTATTGCCGATGATATCAAAAATTCCTCTTATAAGTCAGCGCTATTTGCTCTGATAGCCATCTTCATATATATTGTTTTTAGATTTAAATGGCAGTTTGGTCTAGGAGCGATTGTTGCCCTTTTCCATGATACATTATTTGTGCTTTCTGCTTTTGCATTAGCTACACTTTTCGGAGCAAATTTCGAAGTAGATCAAGTATTCGTCGCAGCTATTTTAACAATCATTGGTTATTCGATAAATGATACTGTGGTAGTATTTGATAGAATCAGAGAAAACCTTGGCATCAAGAAAGGAAGTGAAATGAAAGCTGTTTTCAATGAATCTCTGAATAGCACAATTAGTCGTACGTTGATTACTTCGGTAACGACTTTGATTGTGGTAATTATCTTGTTCTTATTTGGTGGTGCAGTATTGAAAGGATTCTCTTTTGCGCTACTTGTTGGAATTTTAGTAGGTACTTATTCCTCAATATTCATTGCTACACCAGTCGTTATTGACTTGAGTCGTGAGAAAGATTAAGTAACCAAAAAATTAGAAATCAATACTAAACCCCTTGGTAATCAATACTAAGGGGTTTTTTGTTTCGTAACCATTAAGGATGTAGCATCAAAAAGTTTAGGAATAACTCTGCTCAAATCATCTACCTTAAATGGCTTAGTAATAAAGTCACTCATTCCGGCGGCCAAACAATCTTCATAATCTTGCTGTGTAGCATTGGCAGTCAAAGCCACAATTTTTGGTCTCTTGTTCCAATAATCTTCCTTCAGTATTTTTCTAGCAGCTTCAATTCCAGTAATTCCCGGCATTTGCAAATCCATGAATATCAAATCATAGAAAGATTCCCTAAAAATGCTCAAGGATTCTTCCCCATTATTAGCGACAGTTATTTTGTTCGCTCCCAACCCTCGAAGAATTTTAGAAACCACCAATTGGTTAATCTTAACATCTTCTACTATGAGGATACTTAAAGATGACAAATCAAAGACTAATTCATCATCACTTGTGTCAATGGTTATCGGCTTTTCGCAAATATCAAATTCCAGCTCAAAAAAGAACTGGCTTCCCGACCCATAAACAGTCTTAAAATCAATGGTCCCTCCCATTAATTGAACTAGTTTTTTTACCGTTGATAGCCCTAAGCCAGTATCTTCAGTCGTTGTATTTTCTGAACCTTTGAGAATCCGATTAAAGATTTCTTCTTTACTGTCCCCTTCTATTCCCTCTCCAGTGTCGGAGACATTAAATTGAAGTGTCACTATTTGACTAGTAATCAATAAAGGCGTTATTTCTAGCCGGACAACTCCCCGTTTTGTGAATTTTATGGCGTTATTCACGAGATTGATAAGTACTTGGCGCAAACGATTAATATCTAGTGCTTGTCCGAAAACTCGAAAAAGCACGTTTTTGATTAATTAGAAGGTATTTTTAAGTTAGAATGCTTTTGAGTTGACGATGGGAAATAGGTCATAAACGCTTATTTTTAAGGTATAGAGCTGTTTTATCGTCAAAAATGGACTAAAACTCATCATCATTGAACCATGCGTAAAGGATTTGCCCAACA
>Ga0208646_1000030_pt1 | contig 99684 bp, 82 predicted proteins | sample AntAceMetag02UK8_FD_184762 | JGI IMG/M metagenome (GOLD analysis project Ga0208646, IMG submission 184762) | Saline lake microbial communities from Ace Lake, Antarctica - Antarctic Ace Lake Metagenome 02UK8 (SPAdes) (version 2) | ecosystem: Environmental > Aquatic > Non-marine Saline and... | reverse complement strand
TTATCTAGACTCGTGGATACTGATTTGACCTCCCAGCCCGATTCTAAATCCAATAGTAAATTGAAAAAATTCTCAGTGAACATTTTTTTGTAAAAATAGTCATTCCATTAAGGTCAGGGTAGAACCATTATTTTAAATACCCAAAACTGGACTGATTCAAGGTATTTCATTGGCATACCACAGGCATAAATTTAACAACAAGCAAAATACTGTTTGATCAATATGATCGTGATGAAGAGCTACTGGCCATAGGAAAACGTATTTCTGACCAATACCTCAAAATACCTTCACCGAGATTTGGTCTGATTCCATGGTACTCGGCACCATTGATCAGATACAATTTTATTGGGATGCTGGCATGTTCTCCAGTACGAGTTCGGCATTGGCGGTTTGTGAAGAGTTTAGACTACTTCTCGAATATGTTCAACACATATGCATGACAGGGAGAAAGTCCGATGATGTCGAACACCCAACAATTCAAGGGGCAAAAATTGATCTTTACTATTGTGAAATAGAGATTGAAAAGGTATTTGTGCTTGTAAAGGTTGGTGACCTTAAACGTGTCTATATGGGACAATTAACCCTTGGATCGATGTATACAGAAAATCAGGATTACTATCAAGAAACGGAGGAATGGCTTAACGCCACCATAAAAAAATCGAACTTGATTAGCGAAGTATCCCAAACCACGAGGCATCAGGTTTCCAAAAAATTCTTTAAAAACCTCGTTCAATTAGAAACAAAGATTAAATCAGACCTGTAATTTTGTGGTTTCATCCTAAGGGCATTAAAAAATGGAGGGTGCTCACATTTTTTTCCAAAGTTTAACTTTTGTTGGAAACTTTTTTTATGCCGAAACGGGGACGTGTGTTTATTATTTTTATCTCTTTCAGTTATTTCGTTTGCCACGCCCAAAGGCCGGGGAAATCAAAGAAAGGGAGAGATTTCTTTACCATTCAGGTCAACAAAAGGGCATTATAAAGGGATTCATCATGCTATTCTGCGAAAGTCATATTAGCACCAATTATCCCTCATAAGCGTTAAACAAACTTTGCGTTTGTGGTGGGAAGGAAGTTCTTAATTAAAATTAAAGGATTGGGAGAGGAAACGCGGACATCCATTATGTCCATGTCCTGTCAACACACGCCAAAAAATCAGTTTATATTATTTTCAGGATTCGAGATTTTTTCTCTCCGAGAAAAGTGCGCCTACAGGAAACATACGAACCCAAAACTTTCTTAGTATTTATTACGGTTTTGGTCGAAATACAGCGGGAGTTAATGAAGAAGGATATGAATTTAATCAAATATTATTTCAATCAATTCTACTAAAACAAAATGGAACAAAAAATCTGTTTTTAGGAGAAGGTGCCAGATTAAGTGGATTGAGTAGCTTAGAAATAGAAAAGGAAGATGGATTGCTTGCAAACTCTGAAATTTTTGGTGCTTTAGGCGGGCAATCACTTGGCCTTTCCTTGGTTATACGATAATAGGGATAACCTGCTCAATACCCTCGCAGCTTGATATGTGGAGATTACTCAATGGTACTATGAAAAGTCGCTCGCGAGTTTTGCTGATTTTCAATTCACCAGACAAGAAGCTCGATACTTTTGGCAGTCTTGAAAAAATAGAGACGATGTAATCAGGCTTTAAGACGAATCTCATTTTGTCAATAAGCAAAAGCCTTTATCTGAAATGGCTTTTTTTGGTAGCGACCAGATTATATACGAATATTTTGAGGGACGCTATAATTGAAAAAAATATGATCGTTGGTCAGGTTGAATATAGAACCAAAATATGCAACAGCGTTAGAGCACAGGCCTTATTCGGATTAGGAGACGTAAATAGCCAATTTCAGGCTACAAAAATTGCGAATTTCGTTTGATGCAGATTTACAGTTTATGCTTGGCAAGCTTGAACAACTCAAAATCAGAGATGGTTGGGGTTTTGACAAAGACAAGAACAACTATTATCTACACGTGGCAGAAGCGATTTAAATTTGTTGCGGCACCTGAGAAACCAGTTATTATAAATCTTTTAGGCACTATTCACACAACAAGTAAATAATTAGAAAGCAAAAAGTGGATTGAGTATGACTAAGGTCTTTTGCTCAGATCGTTTAATCGAGATATTATCTCCCATGCATCGCCTACTGGATCAATCAATTGCATAATTGTGGAACGGTCACAATCAAATTTAATTTTATCTCGGTTTGACGTGCCAGTTATAGACCCCCTAATTAATTATTAACTCCAATTTCAGTATAACTTAACTGAAGAGAATTTCTCAAGTCTCTGGTGCCGATCTCCAATACACCATCATCCTCGCCTGACCTTATGATTTAGAATTCAGAATTTCGTTTTTTGACCTAAAGGTTCAGCCTTTTACTCAGCTAGATCATTTATAAAACAAGCGGAACGGCGCCTCTAGGGTTGCTGGTTGTAAGAAATACTTAATTCTGATGCAAGTGTAGCTATGCGTGCGCACAAAATATTTATGAGGTCTGCTTGGTTTAAGTAAGCTGGCATGAATGCTATTTAAGTCCTTTAAAATTCATAAAAAAAGAGTTGTTTTTTTATGAATTAAAAAAGTTGTGTGTTATATTTATTGAACCAAATTTTAAAATATTGATTATGAGAAAGTTAATTGCATTAATGAGTTTAGTTTGTATTGTTGCTATTACAATGCCTTCATGTACGGAAAATGATGATTTTTCTGATGTTACAATCACTACAGAGCTGGAAAAAGCCGCATCACAGGATGATAAAAAAGATGGAGATCAAGGCCCTGGGGATGGAGCGTGAATAAAATGTGGACAATTATCTTAAAAGAGCGACCTATTATTGAGTTGCTCTTTTTATATTACTCCCGCTATGTTCAAAAAGCTATGTTTAATTTGTTTGACTTTAACGTCAGTGATGACTTTTGCAGCGTCAGAGCAAAAGATAGATGAATTGCATCAACACGTGTATTCTTTAATTAATGATTACCCCGACTCAGCAATTGCCCTAGCTGAATATACGCTAAGATTATCTGAAAATAGAAACTACAATTGGGGAGTTGGAAATTCTTATTTTATTATAGGCTTTATTAATAAAAAGCAAAATAAAATGAGTGATGCATTTGTCTTTTACTCAAAAGCAATTGATTATCTCGAAAAAAGTTCTTCTCCTAAAGCGATTAAGGCACTTTCTAAGATTTATTCCAACTGTGCAATAATCTTAAATCATTATGGTCAAAGTAAAGAAACGTTTGACTTTTATGATAAATCCTTGGCTTTAGCCACATTAAACAATCTTAAATTACAATCTGCCTCCGCTTTGTATAGTCGCGGATCGGCTTTTCAGGAATCAAATAGCTATGAAAATGCTATCGCTGATTTGGAGGAATGTTATGGGTTGGCAACATCTCTGAAAAATGAGTTTTTAATTGTTAACTCCTTAAACATGCTAGGAATTACTCACATGTACATGAATGAGTATCATAAAGCAAGAGATTATTTCAGACAAATGGAAGAGCATTCCTTTCAATCACTTGATCCATTGGAGTATATAGGGAGAGCCTACCATAATAAAGCCCGTACATTTTATCTTCAGGACGATTATATCACTGCTGAAAGAGGGTTTCAGAAAGCTGTTGAAATCAAAGAAAAGAGAGGGAATGAAGAAGAGATGTTTTTGTCTTTTTCTGATCTAGCAGAAACGTTGGCAAAAAATAATAAATATGAGCAATCATACGTAGTTGCCCAACGAGCCGAGTCCTATTATGAGCATGTACGACTGACTAAAGAGAATATTCTTCTTTTCATGACCCTGAGAAATATATGCTTTCAGCTCAATAAATATGAGGAAGCTAATAGCTATTCTATCCGCTATGAAAAGGAATCCATCAAGTACCTAGAGGAACAGCAAAAAATATTTAGTACCAAAGAGCAGTTTACAAAAGACTTGATCAATGCAGGGTTTTATCAACCAAAATCGGTTCATAAAGACTTTCCGAATACCATTTCTATCCTCTTTGGCTTGGTGATCGTGTTGATTATTTTCGTATTAATCACTCATTATTTATGGATGCGTAAAAAGCTTGAAATAACCAACGAAATAAGAGCGATTGAGCAAGAGTCAAACGTCTAATTACTTTTAAGCCCATTCACATTTCTGCATCTGCATCTGCTTTTGTGTTTGTACTGGTTGGAAGATCGGGTTCGATGGGACCGAGCTTCGTCCGCCGACTCTTTGATACTTCTATATGCGATAATATTTTCAAAATTGCTTGCGTGAGTTTCTCTGTGTTGAGATATGTGTTAAAGCAAAAAAGCAGTTACATTTCTGTAACTGCTTTTGTCTTTGTAATGGGTGGAAGATCGGGCTCGAACCGACGACCCTCGGTACCACAAACCGATGCTCTAACCAACTGAGCTACAACCACCATTTAAAAGGATTGCAAATTTATATTCATTCCATCGATTTACACAACCTCTAATACACAATTAAATAAATTATTATTTTATGGACGTGAGATTCGTCTTTCAGCTTCTATCAAACTGGAGTCTACGTCCTTTTAGAGATTCGTCAAACTGGCCTTGATCATAGGCTAAATGGCCTGAAACCCACACTTTCTCGATAGATGATTTGAATTGATGTCCTTCAAATGGAGACCAGCCGCATTTTGATAAAATATTTAATTTTTCCACTTTCCATTTTTTATCTAAATCCACGAGGACTAAGTCAGCATGATAACCTTCTCGAATATATCCACGCTTATCAATCTGAAAGCAATCCGCTACGGCATGGGACATTTTCTCCGCTATTCTTTCTAAACTAATCTTCCCTTGATGATAAAAATCAAGCATCGCTACGAGCGTATGTTGTGCTAATGGCCCACCGGAAGGAGCATTCAAGTATTTATTTTGTTTTTCAGCAAAGGTATGGGGAGCATGGTCTGTAGCGATAACGTCGATTTTATCTGATAATAGGGCTTCCCAAATCTTTGAACGGTCGTCTACCGTTTTTACAGCAGGGTTCCATTTTATCAAAGCTCCTTTTTCTTCATAGTCTTCATCCGAAAACCACAAATGATGAATACATGCCTCTGAGGTAATTCTTTTTTCTTTGAGCGGAATGCTGTTGGTGAAGAGTCCTGTTTCTTTCCCTGTTGAGATATGCAATATGTGCAGCCTGCTGTTATTTTTCTTAGCCAAACTAACAGCAAAGGAGGAAGATAAGTAACACGCTTCTTCACTTCTAATTAAGGAATGAGCTGTAAAAGGGATATCCTCTCCGTACTTAGCTTTGTAAATTTCCGTATTCGCCGTTACAGTAGCTTCATCTTCACAATGTGTAGCGATGAGTATTGGAGAACTAGAAAAAATGTTTTCTAATGTTTTCTCATTGTCCACCAACATGTTGCCCGTGGAAGAACCCATGAATATTTTAACTCCACAAACATTATGGATATCTACTTTTTTAACCTCTTCCGTATTGTCATTGGTTGCGCCGAGGTAAAAGCTATAGTTGGCTAATGAGCGATCAGCACCCATTGCATATTTTTCTTCGAGTAGTTCGTTGGTAATTGTAGGAGGCTTCACATTGGGCATTTCCATGTAGGAGGTAATACCGCCAGCAACTGCTGACTTAGCTTCTGTATATATTTCTGCCTTATGGGTGAGTCCGGGTTCTCTAAAATGTACTTGATCATCAATCACCCCTGGCATCAGTATTTTGCCATTCCCGCGAATAACTTTAGCATTGGGATCACTGATAGACCCAGAAATTTTTTCTATCCTACCGTTGACGATTAGGACGTCACCTTCGGTTATGTGTCCTTCGTTAACAATTCTTACTTCTTTGATCAGTTGTTTTTGTGACATATTTGGAAACCCATGATTAAATAACTTAAAAAGATATCAGGTACTGCAGCGTATTTATGAATTGTTTTTAAGAATAATATTCTTAAAATATAAAAAAAAGCATTTAATATTTGGAAAATATCGAATATAATCAAAATAATTTTGATTATATATCATTTGACAATAACCTTTTATGGAAACCGAATTTTTAATATCTTGCATATGGAAGTTTGATAATTGTCAATATTTCCATAGCTGGTTGAAAAGATCATGTGGGGTTAGAAATAACCCCACTTAGATCGACTTCTTAGTCTAATTTGATTCTCTCACTCCTATTCGCCAGCTCCCAAGTAGTATAATATACCAATTGGGCGATTCTTTCCATTTTATCAAATTGAATTTTTTCAACCGTATCGGTTGGTCTATGATAGTCTTCGTGCGATCCATTAAAATAGAAAATTACAGGAATATTGTTTTTGGCAAAGTTATAATGATCAGACCTGTAGTAATACCTATTAGGATCATTCTCATCATTGTAGGTATAGTCAAATTCGAGTTTTGTGTAGGTGTTATTAGCGTTCTCAGAGACCTGATGCAGTTCTTGCGATAGTTTGTCTGAGCCGATGACATAGATATAATATGGATTGTCTTTGTGAGCCTCGTCTACTCGCCCTACCATGTCTATATTTAAGTTAGCGACAGTGTTTTCCAAGGGGAAAATAGGCGACTTATCGGTGTAATATTTACTGCCGAGTAATCCTTTTTCCTCTCCAGACACTGTCATGAAAAGAATACTTCTTTTGGGTCTATTGCCTTTCGCTGCGGCCTTTGAAAATGCTTCAGCAATTTCTAGTACACTCACGGTGCCTGATCCATCATCATCGGCTCCATTATGGATTTCTCCGTTGATAATTCCAACATGGTCATAATGCGCAGTAACGACTACTACTTCTTCCGGCTTTTCGCTTCCTTTCAGAAAGCCCAACACATTTTCGGAAATAACAGGCTCGATGTGCATATCCGCGTTAATCAATAGCTTGGCAGTTTTTCCCAAGCCATTCGTGCGAAGGTCAGAAAAGGACTCACCAAAAATCCATTCTGTGAGTGATGATCCAGCAATCAAAATTTTACTGCCGGTTTGATCGAAAGAAAAATCCATTTTTGGGCTTCCTAGATAATTACCATATCTATTCATGACATAGCTAAACTTCTGCTCATCTTCAATAATCATGATATAGCCTTTTGCATTGGATTCTTTCATGGCCTTAAGTTGGCTTCTGAACAAGGTCCAATCTGAGTTGATGAAAGCAACATATTTGTCGGAAATATCAAGCTCTTTTAATGTAAGTGAGTCGCCTTCTCCAGCGAAGATTACCTCTATGAACTCTTCTCCGTACGTCTCATTTCTCGAGTAGTACAAAAAGTCTTCAAAATTATTCTTTTGATCGTCTCCCTTTTTCAAGTAAACGGTATTGAATTTCGCTCTTTGTAGGTTAAATGGTTGAAAATAGCTTTTTTGGCCGTCTGCAGTTTCTACGACTGGTTCTAAGCCCAAAGCTTCGAAATGGTTGGCAATATATTTTGCTGCTATTTTTTGTCCTCGCGCGCCGGTTTCTCTTCCTTCCAGACTATCGGAAGCAATGAAAGTTAAGTGCTCTTCTAATTCCGCTTTAGTAATAGTTTTAGCGAATTTTTTAGCAGTTCTATCTTGCGCAATTAAGGCAGGAATAAACAGAAAAAGTATTAGGTAATTCAAAACAATATTCTTCATCATTTGATCTTTCTTTTTTATGATTTTGTGGGTCGGGTTCGTGAATATAATTAGAAACAATTGAACTGGTAAAAAGTCACCACAAACATTCTAAATTTACAAATTCATTGTCATAACAATTAACCCTTCCGAAATGCGGATAAACCTGAACGAAAAAGTACCTTTTGAAAGCCGTCATAACAGTCCTTCTGTGAAGGAATTGAACCAGATGGTAAAAGCGCTGGACTTACCATCAGTCGATGCGCTCATTGATGAAACGATTCCTGCTAAGATTAGACTAATAAGCCCCTTAGATCTACCTGAAGCAAAAGGAGAGTTTGCTTACCTCTCCGAATTGAAGAAGATTGCTGCAAAGAATCATCTTTTTAAATCGTTTATTGGTCAAGGCTATTATAATACGGAAGTGCCTGCGGTCATTCAAAGAAATATCTTGGAGAACCCAGGTTGGTATACCGCTTACACGCCTTATCAAGCAGAGATTGCCCAAGGTCGATTGGAAGCGCTGATCAATTTCCAGACGGTCGTGATTGATTTGACAGGTATGGAAATTGCCAATGCCTCCTTACTCGATGAAGGAACGGCAGCAGCAGAAGCTGTTTCCATGTTTTTTCAAGGAAGAAAAAAAGATAAAAAGAAGTCAGATGTATTTCTAGTGGATCAACACGTTTTTCCACAAACGATAGAAGTGCTCAAAACGAGAGCAGCGCCTATAGGCGTTAAACTGGAGTTTGTTGATATAGACAAAGCCGACCTTACGCGAGAGGATGTTTTCGGACTTTTCTTCCAATATCCCGACAATAATGGGGCTGTAATAGACCGCAAGGATCTGGTGGCAACTGCCAAAGAGCAAGGTCTACTTGTGGGCGTAGCTGCAGATCTTCTAAGTCTCTGCCTGTATACACCTCCTGGTGAATGGGGCGTAGATGCTGTTGTTGGTACTTCTCAAAGATTTGGTGTTCCCTTTGGTTTCGGTGGTCCTCATGCAGCTTTCTTTGCAACGAAGGATAATTTCAAACGAGCCATTCCCGGAAGAATTATTGGTGTTTCCAAAGATAAAGACGGGAACCCAGCGTATAGAATGGCACTTCAAACAAGAGAGCAACATATAAAACGAGAAAAAGCAACGTCAAATATTTGTACTGCTCAGGTTCTATTGGCGGTAATGTCATCGATGTATGCCGTATATCACGGACCAAAAGGCTTGAAGCAAATTGCCACAAGAGTGCAGGGAATGGCGAAAGCGGCAAGTGATGCGTTGGCAACTCTTGGTTTCAAAAATGTAAATGACCATTTCTTCGATACCATCCATATCGAAATCGATGACGAAAACCTCACTTCTCGAATAAGATTAGAGGCGGAAGCAAAAGAACTCAACTTTAGATATTTTAGTAACAATAGTATTAGTATTTCATTTGACGAGACACATCGCAGTTGGGATGTGCAGCACGTTTATGAAATATTTGCTGCGGTACTCAACGAGCACCCAAAGGATTTGGGTGAGGAGGTAGAGCTTCATATTCCTGATAATTTGCTTCGTTCCACGTCATATCTTGAAAACCCAGTATTCGAACTTCACCAATCTGAGCACGAACTGCTCCGATACATGAAGCGTTTGGAAAATAAAGATCTTTCGCTTGTGCATAGTATGATTTCTTTGGGCTCATGCACGATGAAACTCAATGCAACTACGGAAATGATCCCAGTAACATGGCCGGAATTTTCAAATATTCATCCCTTCGCTCCTGAAGAGCAAACTCGGGGTTATCAGCAGATCATACATCAGCTTCATGATTGGTTGGCTGAAATTACGGGATTTGCCGGCGTGAGTTTTCAACCAAACTCTGGTGCTCAAGGGGAGTATGCCGGTTTGATGACGATCAAGTCATACCATGAGTCAAATGGGGATTTGCATAGAAATGTAGCTATTATTCCTTCTTCTGCTCATGGAACAAATCCAGCCAGCGCGATCATGGCGGGAATGAAAGTGGTCATTGTAAAATGTGACGAACTGGGAAACATTGACTTGGAGGATCTTAAATCAAAAATAGAAACCCACAGCAATGAGCTGTCTTCCTTAATGGTTACTTACCCATCAACGCATGGCGTTTTCGAAGAACAGATTCAAGATATATGTGCGTTAGTACATGAGCATGGCGGTCAGGTATATATGGACGGTGCAAATATGAACGCTCAAGTGGGCCTTACTTCTCCAGCGATGATTGGTGCGGATGTTTGCCATCTCAACTTGCATAAGACCTTTTGTATTCCTCATGGAGGAGGAGGCCCAGGAATGGGACCAATTGGTGTTGGCGCACACTTAGTAGATCATCTTCCTGGTGGAAAGGCGAATGACAATGCAGTAAGTTCTGCGCCATTTGGAAGTGCGAGTATTTTGTTGATTTCACATGCTTACATCGCGATGATGGGAGGCGAAGGCTTAACTAACGCAACTAAAATTGCCATTCTAAACGCCAACTATATTGGTAAAAGACTACAAGAGCACTACCCGATACTATATGCTAATGTAAAAGGAAGAAATGCACATGAACTCATTATTGACTGTCGATCTTATAAGAAAGACGGTATTGAGGTGGAGGACATTGCTAAGCGAATGATGGACTATGGATACCACGCACCAACGGTTTCCTTTCCTGTTGCAGGTACCATGATGATAGAGCCAACCGAGAGCGAAACAAAAGCAGAATTGGATAGATTTTGCGAAGTAATGATTGCCGTTCGAGCGGAGGTAGAAGAAGTCATTTCAGGAAAGGTAGACAAGACCAATAATGTTTTGAAGAATGCGCCTCACACTTATAGAGTGGTTGTAGCTGACGTATGGGATCTCCCTTACTCAAGAGAAAAAGCCGCATTCCCTATTCCATCTTTACGTTTCAATAAGTTTTGGCCAAGTGTGAGCCGAATTGACAGTGCGTATGGCGACCGAAATTTGGTTTGTAGCTGTCTGCCTTTGGAGGCTTATATAGAAGAATCTGAATCGGTAGCCGTGGATTTGAATTGAGAGACGGATAAATTATTATGGAAGGCCAAGAGCAGTTGTTGTTCTTGGCTTTTTTTGTGTCTTATGTTTTCTCGTATATAAGGACGCAAACACTCAGGTTTATCTAAACTTTGAAGTGTCTTCTATAACACTTCGCAGAACTGGACTTTGTGAATCAACCCTTGAAGGTTTTAGTCAGGCCGGAGCACAACCCTCAGACAAACTAAAATGAAGATGACCTATACGATTATAAAATAAATCGTAAAAGGTCTTCTCTTGTCTTGATATTTTTTAATCTACAACAGCTCTTTTTGCAATAAAAAATAAAGTAAGTATCAAGAATGGAACATAAATTAAAAAGGTACCAAGCCATTCAATTAGTCGTCCTCTATCCTCAACGTTTGGATAAAAAAGAACATCTTCGAGATTGAAATCACCTAAAATGGCAAGTGTCAATAACCATAGGATAAAGGAAATAATGGTATTTGGAAAAGCAATAGACTAAATACTTCCTTTATCATAATAGCACGAGAGAAGCATAAATTATTTTAGACACAAAACTCCCCTGCTTTTTCACTTATCTAATCCGTTCGGTTGGTCTTAGCGTCGCGCGGAGACTTTCCACGTAAAATTAACTGGGGTAAATATATTGGTCGTTGGATGGCGCAGGCATCTGCTTTCAGCGGGGATAAAGTCCCAACTATCCAATTGCTGAAACAGATTCGTTTATTCATCAAACCAATAATTTTGTTTGTAGTGTGGATATGGAAGTTCATCTGGACTATTGTATTTGAACTCCCCTTTTTCTTCTCCAGTTAGCCAATCAACCCAACCCCATTGACCATTTTTCTTAACTGCAAGTTTGGAAACCCCATCGGCATTGTACCGCTTGTAATCTTCATATTTACATGGTACGGTTTGCTTGGTTTTCTCACCATAACTCCAATAGGAGAGGTAAAATCCTACTTTTCCATTATTGTATACCGTGGTGTACTTTCCGTTGTAAGGGTAAAAGTTTAAGCTATCATATTGCAAGGGAATTAACTCCGTTTGATCTTCATCCATGAATTGATACATTCCCCACTTTTTCGTTTCTTTATTTCGAGCTTTCAAAGCACCGTCCCCATTATTTGGATCAAAAATAACAAGGTCGGCATTCAAGCTTTTCTTTGCTCGTTTAAAGGTTTCTACCATCCAATTGTCCATTCGAACCAATGGAACTTCCTCCGGGGTATCAAATATTGGGTCCACGATATAAAATCCATCAAACCAGTCGATCAAACCCCATTTAGCTTCTTCCTTAACGAGCACATAATCTTCCCCGTCTACATTCTTATGGATGATCATATCGAATTTGCAATTGACTTTATCGGCAGCATCTTCAATTTCAAAAGGAAGTAAGAGTACCCCGTATTTGTCTTGCTGTTTTACGATTTGAAACCTTGCTTCTGGTTCAAAAAAGCTGAGGGAATCAAACTTTGGTGGAATAACTTCTTCAAAAGAGAAATCCTCCATGTCTATTCCTGTATAAACCGTGTAGAGTCCCCATTTCTTAGTGCTTTTCATCTTGGCTAGCACCATCTCTTCTCCACAATACTCCATCCAGACGACCTCTTTTGCTTTCATTTTTTTGAGGAGAGTTTTTATCGGGGGAGACTGTGCGTTGCTAATAAGCGGGATTAGAAAAATGAAGGAGAGTATAATTTTAGTCATTTCTTGTTGATGTTTCATGATGGCTGAAAATCATTGCAGCGGTATTTCAAAGTTTTATTCAATACCTGAAAAATAATGACTTATTCAAGAGGTTCGAAAGGTTTCAGAAAAAGATCTCCTTTTTTAAAGAGCAGATACAAAAAATTTATTCCATCCCGAGTAATGGGGCCTAAAAATTTTCAAATTTCACATCCTCTTTATTCTAGGAAATATTTTTTTCGGACTTCCATGGTCTTTTTGCTCTAGGAAATAATTTTTTCTTATCTCATAATCATTGAGGTCCAATAAACGAAAGTTTTTAGCCTAAGGCATCTGATGATTCGAAAGCGTATTTTCTAGCCAGCTTATTAACGAAACCAAATAGTCTCCAAAGACATACCTAGCTAATTTCAAAACTAAAAAACCAGTATTTTTCTGTTTGATGGCAAGCCCAATAAAGCGGAGCATGACGCCAGAGCAAAAGGATCCGTTTAGTTCGGTCGGTGGTTTTCTTTTATTGAAAAAGCTGCTCTGGAAAGTTCGGCGATAGGTATTGCAAAAATGCTATTTTATGTAGTGAAGTGTGATCATTTGTCTGCCGATAATCAGGCTTTGTGAGAGTGGAAAGGCAAGCGAGTAAAGGGGATCATGGGTTTTACTTGCTCAGCAGCAACAAAAGTAGGTCAGCGTTTGCTGTTCCTTTTTAGAATAAGCAATTCGGCAGCCAGCTTCTTCACCTATCAAATAATAGAATCCAATGGCAGTCTGGTCAGACTGAATGCTATTCCAACTTTCTAGTTCGGAGTAATCGTTATCAAATGTTTCATCCAGAGAAATTGCAGGATTTGAAAAATGATCATCAATAAAGAATTCATCAACTCGTTTCGTAATGTACTCTTCCATGCGAGCGATGTTTGTTGCTTCTTCTCCCATTAATCCGTATCCGATAAGGTGGCTAGCAGGATGTTCTTGTTTGTAGATGATTCGTCCGTCACTAGAGCTTATTAAAATCACTACAGTTCCACCAACAAGGGACTCACCAAAAACTTTTATAGAGAGTTCATCTTTGCAGGCAGGATCCGAAAACGGTCGCTTGATTACGTTCTCATAAAGGGGTTCTCGGTTTGGTTGGTTGCAGCCTGTTAATATGACTATCAGAAGAGCTAATATGTACACGATTAATTTTTCCATCAGGCAGTCAAGGTCAAGCTCTTATGTGAGCGTGGGATATTTAAAAGATTAATTTAACAACTAGATTTGATAAAAGAGAACATTGTGCCAGGATAAGGAGCCAAGCTTTATACAATTAATTTTATATCTCGTCATGGTATTATTTGTCTGCAATCAGGTTTGTGAGAGTGGCAAGCGTTGCGTAACAAAGTGTCGATCATCAGTCAACACCAAATGACCAAAATGCTTCTAGCACATAGATCATAAGCCATAAAAAACTCAATAAAACATCCTCATTAAGTTTTTTGTGCGGTGCGGTCGAGGGTTGTAGCATGTCAAAATCAAAGGCGTGCAGGGCTAAATTTCAGGGTGCCGTTCAGCGTGTCGAGTTTTGCGATGACGGCCTCATAAGGGCTGGCAAAATTGTCAAATGAATAACCATAAGGCTGCTTGTTCCAGGAAAGGCCGGCGTTAGCAATGTGTTCCGAAAGGCGTTTGAGTTTGTATTTGTTAAACTTTAAAATTACGCTTACTTCAAAATCAACAAATCCTTCTGTGATATTTCCTATTTGTTCATAGGTATCTGGCAGTTCGGTTTTCAGTTCTTCCTTTAAGAGTTCGATTCTAGCTTGTCCATGATTACACGAGACAAGCAACAAACAGAAAATCATAGCTAGAAAATGGGTTTTCTGTTTAGCTATCTGATGGAATTAAATAGGCCATTCTAAATTCAAGAATTGTGAGGCCTATTAAAGCTCCAAACATTGATAAAAATTGAATTACCGCTTCACGTTTCGAGTTTGGGTCGTTCTTCATAAATAAGTTCTTCAATACCCGAGCAAAGAAGAATATTATTATTCCGACTTTGGCAAGAGTTAGAATTATGAAAATAGTTGATCTCATTCGACAAAAATTATAGGGAAAGTGCGAAAAAACGTCGCTGTATACTGTGTACTTGTGGTGAAGATAATGTCTTGTTTACAAAATAGCCAAAAGGGTGTTTTGGACAATTACGATTTTGATTCAGCCTATAGTGCAAGCTTCGGTTTGTGTTTACAGAATGCTGGGCACGGATGGGCGCTTGCGAAATGACAGGCTTTTTTTAATTTCTTCCTGCAAGTTGTAGTGACAGGGCTTTCTTGTCCAATTTCTTCCTACAAGTTTCAGGAGGTTTGGTGGTCTGTGCGAAAGTCTGCCGCAATGATGTTTGGGCTTTGCGGGTAGTTGGCAAGTGATGATGCCAGACTACCGGCCGAAATTCTGCTTCTATAAGAATAACCAACAAAGAGAGAAAGGACCTTTTTTGCTTAGTGCCTAATTGAAACTTCGAAGGTTCGTGTATAGCAAGGTGTGGAAGCGTTCGCTACATCAATTACAAAGCTGTGCTAGGAAATAACCTTCAATGGTATTTTCATCATCGAAATTCGCCTGAATAAAACCTTCTATATCAAATGAGGTGAAGCTCACCACCTGGATGAAGCCTGAAGTTGCTGTAAAAAAGCTGGTGGCATTACTGCCATCAAAAAATTTCACGCCATTGGCATCTGCCGAAACAGAATAGTTTCCCAAAGCAGGGGGAATCGTTAACTGGACGTATGGCGTACCGGGAATCACTACGGAGCATGGATCACTCACCACATTTTCGGCAGTGGACATTAAAGTGACTTTATAATCATTGAATTGTAACCTAGAAGTGGCTGATGCAGCACCAAATTCCCAATCGGTTCCTGCTACCTTGCCTTTAGCGATATTCTCTGCAGTAATCTCATTATTGGTTTCATCGCAGTTGATAAGCAATACCAGAGAGAGGAGGCCAAGCAATAGTGATTTCTTCATAAGGGCAAAACTAGTGATTTACTAAAACGCAGGATAATGATAATTGATATAACTCGCAATGCTTGTTTGTAAGGTTACAACACAAAGCCAACCAAACTCGCTCCCCTTCCACCAACGGCGTATGACTGCTCAGCAAAACGCATGGCTCCATAATAGTCCTTGATAATAATGGTACTGCAGCGCGTGCCATATCCTTCCGTTCTGATGCATATGGAAGAAAGGGCTTTTTCTTTATGGTAAGGCAAGCCTGTTGCAGGTAATAGGCTGTCATTGGCCAGCGTATCGTTTTGCATCATTTTCAACAAGTCATCCGCTTGAAAAGGCTTTTCAATTAATGCGGTGAACATTGATTTTACATGCGTTACTTTTGGCCATGGCGTATCCAATAGTGCATTGCTAAGTCCATAAATCCCCGGCGCTAATTCATTGACTTGCTTTTCGTAATTACTGTAATGAAATGCCTGATCGTCATCAAACGTGAGGAGATTGAATCCATTGTAAGTATCCGCTTTTTGGTCAATTTTGTGGATATAGTCAGCGCCAGTGTTTTGATTTAATAAAAAATCTACGGAAAGTTCTCCACGCGATGTGGCATCAGGATTTATGTTGGATAAATCCCTGTAGTTGGTGACTGCTGCCAACTTTTTTTGTTCGTTTACGGCCAGCCAAGTTCCTTTTGCCTCGTTATCACGACCGCCCCAAATGCTTGGGTGATCTGGCCATTGGTGTGCGGCGCTCGTCGGCCGATGGTAAAACTCATCTCTGTTTGAGGCAAGAATTAATGGATAGTTGGGGTGCGCCTTCCAGGCGAAAACAATGAGACACATATATTTGCAACACTTTTGGAGTCAAACGAGAAACAGGACAAAGATGTGAGTTGGTTTTTTAAAACACGAACGAAATGAGTCCAGATTAATTAGCACACTTTATTTATGAAAAAAATACTAGGATACCTTAAAGACTATCGTGATCAGCATTTCGATTTAAAACTGCATATTGTATTTTTCCTTTTTATGGCTTGCTGTGTAGCCATCAACTATTATTTTGATTTTGAAGATAGTATCGTGGACAAATCCAGGGAAACGCCTTGGCATTTTGTGCACATGTTTCTGTTCCACGCTTTTCCCTACATCTGCACGTGTATTATTTTATTGATTTTTAATAAAAACACGACCTGGTGGAAATCCTCGGCCTTTTGGTTGCGGCTTGTTATTGGGTTTGCTATTCTTTCTTTTGACAGGACATTTTATGGGTACAAGTATTTGATCAATCATTTACCCTACGACGAATATTTTTACTGGTACAAAGTAATAAGGTGGGCGAATGCGTTTTTCACAGTAGTCATTCCTTTTATTTTGATTTATCTGATGTTAGAATCAGACAAGCCGCGACATTTTTATGGGTTGAACAACCAAAAATTTGATCCAAAGCCTTATTTCGTCATTTTGGGAATTGCCCTCGTTTTCATTGGTATAGGGTCATTTTTCTCTGATATTCAAAGCTATTATCCAAGATTTCAACATACCCGCGCAGATATATTTGCTGCCAATAGAGGAATAGATGTTTGGATTCCCATTGCTATTTATGAAGTGGCCTATGGCAGTGATTTCATTGGTGTGGAAATATTGTTTCGTGGCTTTTTCATTTTCGCTTTTGTCAAAATATTAGGTCCTCATGCGATTCTTCCTATGGCTGCTACTTATTGCTTTCTTCATTTTGGTAAGCCAATGACCGAAGCGATAAGTTCTGTTTTTGGCGGCTATTTGCTAGGTATTATTTCCTATTATTCGAAAAGTATTTGGGGCGGAATTATCGTTCATGTGGGCATTGCGTGGGCGATGGAGATATTCGGCTATCTACAAGGGTTGTAGTACTTTTATCATAAGAAAAGACACCTTAAAAATTAATGATGGAAATAGCGATGATGGCTGGCTTGGCAATAGGCGTAGTACTTGGTGGTGTTATCGGTTATTTGGTGGCAACCTTGAAAAAAAAGGAGGCTGGCCAATCTGTGGAAAACATTAACGCGGAATTGCGCGCTGAGCAGGATCGCAATGAGATCCTCAGTGAAGATTTCAAAGACTTAAATCAACAACTGAGAGAAGAAAGAGAAAAATATCTCAGCCTTAGCAACAAGCATAGTGGCCTAATCGCTCAATATAAAGGATTGCAAGAACGCCTCAAAGAGCAAAAAAGTGAACTAGAGCATATTCAAGAAAAATTTTCGGCAGAATTTAAAAATCTGGCAAACGAAATTTTGGAAGAAAAAAGCAAAAAATTTACCGATCAGAATAAGATCAACCTTGACACGATATTAAAACCACTAGGGGAGAAAATCACTAATTTTGAAAAGCGTGTAGAGCAAAACAATAAGGAATCCATCTCGTGGAATAGCAGCTTAAAAACGGAGCTGACACATCTTAAAGACCTAAATAAAAACTTAACGAAAGAAGCGGAAAGCTTAACCAAGGCATTGCGTGGGGAATCCAAAACGCAGGGAAACTGGGGAGAAATGCAGCTTGAAAACATTCTGAATAAGGTAGGGCTGCAAAAGGACGTTCATTACTTTAAAGAGAAGAATATGAAAACCGAAGATGGTAGCAATCAGCGCCTTGATTATATCATCAAAATGCCAGACGACAAATATTTAATTTTAGACTCCAAAGTGTCATTAACGGCTTACTGCAACTATTATGATGAGGATAATAAAGAAGGTCAAGCGAGGCATTTGAAAGATCACTTGAGCAGTGTGAATAGTCACATTAAGCTTTTGGGAGAAAAAAATTATCACAACTTGCACGGCATACAGCAACCTGATTTTGTGTTGATGTTTATCGCCAATGAACCAGCTTTGACAATAGCGCTCAGAGAAGACCCCAGCTTATATGAAAAAGCCTTGGATAAAAATATCGTATTGGTTAGTACAAGTACCCTACTCGCTACGCTGCGAACGGTTTCTTACATTTGGAAACAAGACTTACAAAACAAGAATGCCATTGAAATTGCAAGACAAGGAGGCGCACTGTACGATAAGTTCGTGTCATTTGCCGATGATTTGATCAAGCTTGGTGGCAACCTGAAGGCCACCAGTAATGTTTACAATGATGCCATGAATAAGTTGTCCGAGGGCTCAGGGAACTTGATAAAAAGAACGGAAAAGCTGAAGCATCTTGGTGCAAAAGCATCCAAGCAAATGGATCAAAGACTCTTAGATAGATCGGACGATGGAGAGACAAAGCAAGCGTCAGGAGGATCCAATAATCTTTTTGGCTCATAACATCATTTTTTAAAAAAGTAAAAACAAAAAATGCAACAACTGACAGCAGACAATAAGCTGAAGAACCTGATAGTAGTAGGAGATCGTGTGCTGATAAAGCCAAAAAAAGATCCAGGAAAAACGAATACGGGTATATATCTTCCACCAGGTGTTCAAGAAAAGGAAAAAGTACAATCAGGTTACATTGTGAAAGCAGGGCCAGGTTATCCTATACCTGTGTCGATGGATGAGGACGATGATTGGAAACCTGAAACGGAGAAGATTAAATATATGCCACTCCAAGCACAGGAAGGAGACTTGGCTATTTTTCTTCAGAGAGCGGCGTTTGAAGTGATGTATGAAGGGGAAAAATACTTCATCGTACCGCAATCATCTATATTAATGTTGGAGCGAGAGGAGGACTTGTTCAAGTGATGGTTAACTCGCGTCTAATGTAAAAAGAGACCTGTGCAGTATCTCCGTTTTAATGTACATGCGCATGAGGAGCATTTTGCTTTGCTGAGCCTCATGGTTTTTGGAACGTTGGATGTTTCTCTCCAAATGAGCAATGATTTTTTCAGCGCACTCTGACAATGATTTATCGCCTTCCAATTTCTCTGTCATAGCCGTTGATGAATAAGATCTTTTCATAATATATGTTGGTTCTCAGTTAAAATTGTATAATAAGAAGATTCTACACTAATTATTGTCGACGACTGAGGGTATTTGATACATGAATATGTTTTTTCAAAGAATGAATGTAAAAAAGAGATTATTCCAGCTTGAATGCTAAGTTACCTTCGTTCTCTTGCTAATAGGACAAGAGCATTGATTTGAGTAGTTCGTTTTTTTCCAAAGCTTCGAATAGGCCAAGCCTTACATCAAGCAGATATTCATTCTGAGTTTTCAATTCAGAAATTTTTTGCACCTCTAGTGCTTCTTTAAGCGATTGCACCTCGGGTGCTAGTTTTGGAGCGTCTAAAAATAGATCCGTAAAAATTGTTTCACAGCAAAATGCTTCAAGTAGCATGTAATCCTTTTCCCATTGAGCTTCTGCTATTCCATTGAACCCAATGCATGTTCTATGGCGAATTTTATTATCGGGCATTACTTGCGTACAACAATTTTTTTTTAACGAAACGTCCATTAATTCTTCTGCTGTAAACACCTGCTGATCAACGGCAACAGAATTTTTCATAAAGGGTGCGAAGGTCTCCTTAAAATATTTCGTACGGTTCTTATTGGCACTTAAAAAGGTTAAATATGACTCCTTCATCTTAACCGTATCAGGGTAAAGTACTTTTATATTATTACCATCTACAGGGTTTGAGTATTGATAAAGCAAATAATCAAACCTTCTGTAATTGTCTGAAATAAGCGTTTTTTCCTTGATTAAGGGATTAATTCGCGCTTTTGTAATTCCTACTTTTTCATGAGTCGTAATGTGAAAACCTACATAATCGCTTAAGACCAGTTCCTGTGAATAAGAGAGAAAGGGTAAGGCTAAAAGGGCGAATATAAATTTCATAAACATAAATTAAAAGATTTATGAAAAATAACGGAGAGCTTGTGGATATATTATACTAATTACCGGTGAGACACTAAAAACTCTTTGGCGAAATAGGATAGAATAATGTCAGCACCTGCTCTTTTTATAGACAAAAGCATCTCATCTCTCGCTCTATCCGCATCAAGCCAGCCTTTGATTCCGGCGGCTTTGATCATCGCATATTCTCCGGAGACATTGTATGCGGCAATTGGCAGGTTGGAGTTTTCTCGTAAATCGCTGATGATATCCAAGTAGCTCATTGCTGGCTTCACCATCAAAATATCAGCTCCTTCCATATCGTCTTGCTCTGCTTCGATGCTGGCTTCCCTTCTATTCGCTGGGTCCATTTGGTACGTTTTTTTATCACCAAACTTTGGCGCTGAGTCCAAAGCATCCCTGAATGGGCCGTAAAATGCAGAGGCATATTTTGCCGTATACGACATTATTCCAACTTCGGTAAACCCATTTTCATCAAGGACTTCTCTTATAAACCCAACACGATGATCCATCATATCTGACGGGCCAATCATATCTATTCCGGTAGCCGCTTGCGCCAAGGCCATTTGTCCCAAAATTTCCAAAGTTTCGTCATTGAGGATTTTACCATTTTGAAATATTCCATCATGACCATCAATGCTGTATGGGTCCATGGCCACATCGGTCATGATCATGGCTTCTGGAAATTTTTCTTTAATTTTTTCGAGGCTTTTGAGATAAAAGAAATCGGGATTGTAGCTCTTCGAGGCTTTTTTGTCTTTGTGCTTATCCTCTACAACAGGAAATATATCAAAGCCTTTGATACCGAGTTTTAGGCAAGACTCTATTTCTCTGAGCAGATGATCTTCCGATAAGCGAAAAATACCAGGCATGGATTTAATTTCCGACTTTTGACTCTTCCCTTCCAAAAGAAAAAGGGGAAAGATAAAATCATTGGCCGTTAGATTGGTCTCGGCTACAAGGTCTCTAATGGCCGCACTGGCTCTGTTTCTTCTAGGTCTACGCATATATTTGCAAAGCTACAATTTCGTTTAATCGATTTCTAATTTTAGCACTTTTCCATCTTTACCGACCGCATAGCCAAAACCATTGGCGTGTAGTTTGACCGCCCAGTAGTTGGCAGTGTCGAGATTACTCCAATTTTGACCCATGTCAAAAGAATAGTCTAATCCTTTAGGCCCACTGGCAAAAATGATCTTGCTATTGTTGATGGTGGCTATTGTAGATCCGTAAAAGGCACCTTTTGTCTTCGGTTTATTGGTCAATTTCCAAGTTTTTCCTCCGTCTTGAGTGATGGCTGCATTGTCGGTGTATTCATCGGGAATGGCCAAGTCTCCGCCAACAATAACGCCGACTTGCCCATTGAGCATATTTATGGAGGTAACACCCGCAGCATCGCCCTTAATGATTGGGTTGTCATAAGCTTCCCATGATTTTCCATAATCGGCAGTAAATAAGATTCGAGAATTTCCGCCAGCACCTGTCGCAATCCAAGCTTTACCATCAGGCTGTAAGGAAATACACGTTCCGCTGGCAGCAAAACCTCCTTCTCCAAGTCCTGCTTTGGGCATTTTGGCTGGGTCAATTCTTTTCCAATTTTTTCCTCCATCTGCTGTCTTTAGGGCAAACAGTTCTCCGTTGAAAGAATCACCAAAAGCCATTCCTAGTTGATCGTCCCAAAATTCTATGGTATTAAGAAATCCTTCTGGATGCGGCATGACATAGGTTTCTTGATATGATTCCTCGTCGGCATTGAAAAGATATATTCTAGAACTAATACCTGTTCCTGCACTCATCAAGACAATGTTGGACTTGTCAAAAGCGTGCACATCCCGAAACTGTAACGTATCTGATTCATGCCGAAAAACTTTCCATGATTGGCCTCCATCTAAGGTTTGGGCGAAAGAGGCTTGATGTCCGCTGATCCAAGCAGCGTCTTCATCGACAATGGATATGGCCTGGAATAATGCCTTTGACGATATGTTTAATGCCTTTTTTGATATCTCTGGGTCGGACTGTTCAAGGCTTTGACATCCAAAAATGGTGAACGAAAGAAGGAGAAGTTGCTTTTTCATAGGCGTCAAAAATGGTCAATAATAAGTTAAATCAATATGTCAAGATGAGTTATGTCAGTTTTAGCAGGCCATTTCATGTCTTAATTTGAGGTAATGAAAAAGAGTGCTCCATTTATCCTTCTGTATTTCCTTATTTCGGTGGCCATTGCGCAATCCGGTAATGAAAAATGGAGCATCAAGGACAATAGCCTATGTAGATTCAACCCATCGTTATGGGTTTTGTTCCTTGCGGCTTACATCGAATAAAATGCGATGATCCAACTTCATACCTCCCAAGGTTGTTCCAAGGTTCTTTCTAAAAAAAGGAATAATATCGTGATGATTACTCTCATTTTTCCGAGGTTTTGTGAATCCAGCAAGCTATTATGAAAGTTAAAAGTCAGCCATGACTTGAGTCAAGAAAAAGTATGATTTTAGGGACTTAAATAATTGTTAATCAATCAGTTAATCTTCTGACTTAAGTCATAGATAATGAAATAAAAAGGGTCCAGATTTAGGAATTCATCTTTCAGAAATTATGGGTGCCAACGATCTACATATCGCTATCAATCATTTTCCCATTGTTGGTGTTTTCATTGGAACATGCCTCCTGCTTTATGGTGTGTTCAATGACGATCAGCTAATAAAAAAGGCTGCCTACACTATTATTTTATTTGCCACAATCCTCTTTATTCCTATGTGTTTTTCAGGGGCTTATTCCAGAAGTTATAGGTCGCTCAGTGACCCTATGCTTACAACTGAGGTGTGAGTACATAATAACTAGCCACAATGACGACCTGGTTGGGTCTAGTTCTGGGCGCTTTTGCTTACGAATGTCTTTATTTGTCTTTGACAAAGAGCGCTTTCGAAAAAAGGAGCAGCTGGATTAGCGTTGCTTTGGCGATCATAGTATTGATCTTCTTAGCCATAACAGGAGCTGCAGGGATTGCTATCAAGCAACCTCTATCCATAATATCCGAACGCTGCTTTATGCTTGTTTTCAAAAGGATCATTTACTTGATGTAACCCATTCCACGAGGGTACATATTTTTCAAACTGGGCAAGCTTTGATCTCGAACATTCTTAATCATACTCTATGGACAGACGTCAGGTAGCCAACGTAAAATATGGAATGTATTTTTTTCAGAGTAATACCAAGTCAAACGATTCGGCCACTCTGGTTAATGAAAAACTCAAAGCAGGCTTATTCCCAAGGGCTGAAAAGACCTTTTTTGAATATTAAATATTACATAAAGCTTGTTGGAGAAGAACACAAATTAATGTGTTGAAATACGTCCGAGACGGCATATTATAGTTGTAAGCCATTTTAGACAGTATATAATACGTCTATTTAGGATAGCTAATTAAGCAATGTTATCTATGGGTGGAGTTGGTCTTCTACAAGAGAAAGCCCTTCTTTAATCTTACGCGGAGCAAAACCAAGTTCCGCTTTTGCCTTGTCTATAAAAAAACCTGTTTTTGGAGGCCTTGTGCCTACTTCTTTGAAAGTGGATGCTGTTACAGGTGTTATCAACCTTTTAGCTAAGTGAAAAAAGTCTGCAACTTCTAATGCGATCTGATATGGCGTGAAAGTTTCCGACCCTGAAATATGGAATATTCCTTCCGCTTTCTGCTCTACAGCCTTTTGGCAAGCAAGAGCCAAGTCTTCTACCAATGTTGGTGTGCGCAATTGATCGCTTACTACCCTGATGGCCTTTCCCTGTGCGAGGGATTTTTTAACCCAAAGAACCAAGTTGGAGCGGCTCAGATCATAACCAACACCATAAACTAATACCGTTCGAATAATACTAGACGTTAAACCACTTGCTAGTACGAGCCTTTCAGCAGCCAGTTTTGATTCCCCATAATAGTTGACAGGGCTTGGGGCGTCTGTTTCTCTATAAGGGCCCTCTTGACCATTAAAAATAAAGTCGGTAGAAATGTATTGGAAATAGGCGTTGATAGATTGGGCAGCTAGTAATAGGTGTTTTGTTGCATCTACGTTTGCTTCCCAGCAAGCCTTCTTGTTTGTTTCACAAATGTCCACTTGTGTCATTGCAGCACAATGAATAATGACATTGGGTTGTGTGCTTAAAACTAAAGTGTTGATTTCTCCTTCTTTTGTCAGATCGACCTGAAAATAAGAATAGCTACCGGGAGGAATTCTTTGGAGTCCTCTGCCGGTAGCTATGATTGTGAGATGAGGATTGGTGGACAAAAGGGTGATTAGTTTTTGTCCTAAAAGTCCGTTCGCTCCTGTGATTAATATTTTCAATGTGAATTACTTTGTTGCTGGATAGGTGTAACCATACATTTCAGTGATTTTTTTCTTAGGAACCATTGCTACTTTCATCGTCATATAGCTAGCTTTTACAGGCTTATCCCGTCGAGCAACTTGCAGGGCCGCCAATTGATCAATGACATCTAGTCCTTCCACCACACGACCGAATACCGAGTATTCATTATCCAAATGTGGAGCGCCTCCTTGAGAGGTATAAAGAGCCAGTCGCTCGGCATCAAATGGCTTGTCTAATTCCAAACCAAGCTCCTCTTCAACAATACTTTTACATTTAACCGCCAGTTGGTTCATCCCTTCATAGTCTTTTACTTGTCGTAATTCAACGAATTGGTCTCTGAGGGTATCATACTTTTCCATAGCCAAAATTTCCGTGACCCCTTGGTTAAGTCTTGCTAGGTCTGTGGTTAGCTCAGACTCGGTAAAAGTTTTGCCATGTACAATGTAAAACTGAACGCCCGAGGACATTTTCTCAGGATTGGCATCATCTCCTTGTCTTGCGGCAGCCAATGATCCTTTGGTGTGATAGTACCCGTCAATTATTTCTGCCGGAATTCTGTCACTTTTGGCTTCTACTGTGCCTTCTTTTTCATTCACATTTCCACCTTGGATCATAAAACCTTTAATGATTCTATGCCATTTGGTGCTGTCGTATCTGCCTTCACGAGCCAGCGCTAGAAAGTTTGCTTTGTGTAATGGTGTTTCTTCATAAAGAATAACTTTCATGTCGCCAAACTCCGTATGGATAATCACAACAGCATCTTTGTTTTTATCGCAGGCGGTAAAAACCACACTTAAAACGATCAGTAAGCCAAGTATTTTTTTCATTTCTAATTGCTTTATAATTCTTTTTTTTAATTCATCAGAAGTAGGCCTTTTATGCTCATCACCTGGATATTGTATCCTGAGTGAATCAAAGTGTCAGCCTATTTTTGAAATACAAAAGTATAAAAAGGAGTAAAACTTGATCGATCAAGCCTTACTTCATTTGTGCTTTTATTGTTTTCAGGATGCTGTCACCTCCTGCGCCCAGCACTTCATCGGCCAGTTCATCACCGAGGGCCGTTGGGTTTTTGCCCGACAGGCTTTTAACGATTCTTTCTTTTCCATCTAAACTGACGATTCCTCCAGCGATTGTCACCAAATCACCATATTTTGTCGCTAAAGCAAAGACAGGGATACTACAACCTCCCTCAAGTTTTTTGAGATAGGTGCGTTCTGCACTTAAACATGCCCAAGTTTCCTCGTCATTAATGGCGTTTCTTATTGCTGTTTTCTTTTCTTCATGTAAGGAGATATGCGACTCAATGGCAATACTGCCTTGGCCAACGGCCGGTATAAATTCTTCCGCAGAAAGTGTGTGTTTGATCATTTCATCGTATTCCATACGATGAACTCCCGCATAGGCTAATATTAACCCATGACATAACCCGTCACGCATTTTTTGGATTCGCGTTTGGAGGTTTCCTCTAACCTCCACAGTTTTTACGTTGGGATAAAAATATTTTAAGGTGGCAATTCTTCTTGTTGAGGAGGTACCAAGCAATAATGGCTGAGATAAGTCAATTGACTGATCGCTGACAATAACATCTTCTACCTTTTCGCGCTTAGAGAAAGCGATAATTTCAAACCCCTCAGGAAGACTTGACTGCATATCCTTGGCACTATGAACAGCAATATCAACACTTCCGTCGGCGAGCTTATCCTCCAGCTCTTCTGTGAAAACGCCTTTACTTCCAATTTTGGCAATAGAAACATCGAGCACCTTATCACCCTTAGTTTCCATGGTGACGAGCGCAGTTGGCCAGCCAGCATCTTGCAATTTTTGCTGGACATAATACGCTTGCCATAGTGCCAGTTTACTTTTTCTTGTTCCTATTCTAATTAATTCCTTAGGCATTCTTCTTCGATCCTCTAGTTTTAGTATAGTTACGTTCCACGTACTCAATAATTTTACTGGCAATATCGTTTCCTGTAGCTCCTTCAATTCCTTCTAATCCTGGGGAGCTGTTTACTTCCAGGATCAATGGCCCTCTTTCTGATTGAAGCAGATCTACGCCGGCTATGCCTAAGCCCATAGTAGAGGCAGCTTTTATGGCTGCTGCCTTCTCAGATCGAGATAACTTAATGATCTCAGAAGTTCCGCCTCGATGAAGGTTAGATCTAAACTCTCCTTCTTTTCCTTGTCTTTTCATTGCTCCGACAACTTCGCCATCGACAACAAACACTCGAATATCGGCGGCTTTAGCCTCTTTTATAAATTCTTGAACAATAATTCTAGCTTTTAAGCCATGAAAGGCTTCTATGACTGATTTTGCTGCTTTCATTGTTTCTGCCAAAACAACACCCAGACCTTGGGTACCCTCTAAAAGTTTTATAATTAAAGGTGCTCCTCCAACTTTCTCTACAATCTGTTTTTCTTCTTTGGAATAGTTAGTGAATGCTGTGCGCGGTAATCCCAAATCAGCAGCGGCTAACATTTGTAAACTTCGCAGCTTATCCCTCGATCGAGTAATGGCCAATGACTTACAAGCGCTGAAGACATTCATCATTTCAAACTGACGCACTACCGCAGTACCATAAAACGTAACAGAAGCACCTATTCTTGGAATGATCGCGTCGAAACCCGTTAATGATTCACCTTCGCAATATATTTCCAATAACCCTTTGTCAATGACAATGTCACATTTCAAATGGTCAATGACGTGTACTTCATGACCTTTGGTTCGCCCAGCTTCAACAATCCTCCGAGTGGAGTATAGAGATTCATTTCTTGATAGTACAGCTATTTTCATAGTACAGGTTTCTTATTCGTAAAGTTGGTTGGTTAAATCCCACATTTTGGGTTTTATTCGCCGATGCTTGCATAAAGTACAAAGTAATTTGCTGTCTTCATACCTCGCACCTTTGCTCCGATGTTCTTGATGCCCACATTGTGGGTTTTATTTAAAAAGGCATTATTAATAAATTTTTATTTCAAGTCATGAGAGAGGTCCTTCTTAGAAACATCTACAACAAATTTGTTTTTTAAAAACCTTGTTCCCAATAGAATAGGGTTTTTCATTTTACTCCGGTCAGACAATGAAAAGTTGATCCTATAGGTCTTTTCAAAAATCGTAATCGTTGTTTTTATTACGTAACGATGTTCCGCTTTACCGTTGGAACTGCGGATTTTCCTAGTTTCAAAATTTTCCTTCTCGTATTTTCTTTTTTCACCTAAAGGAATAGTGAAATGTAATACCTCGTCTATCACTTTGACCTTTGTGCAATGAATACTAGATGTATGAGCACCGGTATCTATTTTCGCCTTTACATCCGATAAATCAAAGTCGGGAAGATCTATGATATCTTGTCTCCCTATGGTTTTAAAATGTTTCATTTTCTAGCAATGAGTTCACTGATCGCTAAGGAGAGCTGTAGATAGGTGATTTTGGCACTGGCATTTCGCCCTAGATGTTGTAATGCATCAGAGATGAGAAAATAGCTTTTTTCTAACATGTTGGGTTCTACGGTACCGGAGAATTTCAAGAGAAATGCTCGTTCTTCGTTTTGTTTAGTTACCAATTCGGGATCCACAGCGGCAAGCAAAGCTTCCCGCAACAAATCAATACTAATGTTTAACTCCTGACGCTGTAACGGCTTACTTTTCTTTGCAAAATCTTCACTCCTAGCCACTAAGTTGGTGTAATCTCTGCGTAAGCAAAGGAGCATCCACTCTCGAAAATCTGTATAAGACAATTCGTATTGTGTATTGGCTTCTTCTATTGCTAAGCCAATACTTCCATTTGCTCTTTTGCTAGTTGTATTTGCTACCTCGGTAGTTAATTGGAGTTTATTTTCAAGGTACTGCTGTATTTCCTGATCTTCAAATGGCGGGATAACGAAAAGCTGAGTCCGCGATTTGATGGTCGTCAACAACCTTTCGTAATCAAAAGAGACCAATAGATATAAGGTTTGATTAGGTGGTTCTTCTAAAATCTTTAAGATGCCATTGGCTGCTGTAGGATGCATGAGCTCAGGATACCAAATAATGATAATCTTGAATCCTCCTTCAAAGGACTTCATACTTACTGTCTTAATAATGCGCCGACTATCTTCTTTTGATATGCTGACCTGTTTATTCTCTAAACCTACTTTGTTTATCCAATTATCGAGATTGCCATAAGGAGTCTCGGAAACGAAATCGCGCCATATTTTCAAGGAATCGGAGACTTGCTTATCGTATTCCGATTTTTTGGGCGAGGAGATTTTGGGATAAAAAAAATGGACATCTGGATGAACTAAACGCGTCATTTTGTGACAATTAGCACACACGCCACAGGCATCTTTTTCTTGTTTGTTTTCACAAAGAAGGAATGTTGTAAACGCGAGCGCCATAGGCAAACCTCCTCCGCCTTCATTGCTCGAAAACATTTGCGCATGGGCAATATGGTTATTGGCATGTGAAGACAATAATGATTGCTTCATGTCGCTTAGACCTGGTATTTCAGCAAATTGCATAGTTTAAATCAACCTATTGAATGTATATAAACGACTAAAGTTAACTTGAATATTTTGAGTGGGAGCTTTCAACAATTAAAAAAGCGATCTCATATAAATCTTAAACTTTGAACAAAGACTTATTGGGCTTTTTCCCAGATCCGGTTTTCACTGGTTAAATTAAAAATGTGCTGAAGAATGTCTCTTTCAATATCATCCAATTGGACTTTTTTTCTACTCATGACTAACTCAGCAGTTTCGTAAACCTTGTCGAGCTTATAAGTGACAAAGCCCGAGGCGCCCCCCCAAGCGAAGGAAGGCACGATGGTTCGAGGAAATCCTTCTCCGAAAATATTTGATGATACGCCAACGGTTGTTCCGGTATTAAACATGGTGTTAATCCCGCATTTGGAATGATCTCCCATGATTAAACCGCAAAACTGAAGTCCTGTATCTTTGAAAACTTCACTCTCAAAGTCCCACATTTTCACATTTCCGTAATTATTCTTCAGGTTAGAGTTGTTGGTGTCGGCCCCAAGATTACACCATTCTCCCACTACGGAACTTCCTAAAAAGCCATCATGCCCTTTGTTGGTATAGCCTTGGATGACGGAGTTGGATATTTCTCCACCGACTTTCGAATACGGACCGATCGTTGAATCTCCTTTGATTTTCGCTCCCATATTAACAACGCTATGATTACACAATGCAAAAGGTCCTTTGACTATAGCCCCTTCACTTATTTCGGTATCTTTTCCTAAATAAATAGGGCCATTTTCAGCGTTCAATATGGCGGCCTTTACTTTGGCTCCTTTTTCCAAGAAAATATTTTCGCCGTAGCAAATCGTATGTGGATCAGTGATTTGTTCTGACTTTCGGTTTGCCGTTAGCAGCTCAAAGTCTTTATTTATTTCACTCCCATTTTGACTAAAGATATCCCACGGATAAACGATCTGATTTATTTCCCCTAGGTATTCAATGGTATAATCGCAACGGTCTATCGGGGCATTTGATACTAATACTTTGCCATTGGCCACAAGCTTCGTTTGGGCGGGCAAGGAGGTGATATCAGCAAGGAGCTGCAGGTTTGGCAATAAGCCATTATAAATAAAGATTGTTGGGTTTTGGGCAAGAGAGAATTTAAGACTCAGATATGCCGCTGTATCATAGCCATAGGATGAAGCCTCAAGCATTTTCGACCACTTTTCAGAAATCCTCAAAATGCCAACACGCAAATCGGCGATTGGACGAGTATAAGTGAGGGGTAAAAGCTTAGTACGGGCTTTGTCTTGGTCTACGAACTGAATCTGCATGACACAAAAATAAAGAAGTCTTCAGGATTACCTGAAGACTTCTCAATATCTTAAACAAAAAGAAACTTATTTCTTTTTGTATTTTTTGTTGAATTTCTCAACTCTACCAGCAGTGTCCAATAAAATATTCTTACCTGTGTAGAATGGATGTGATGCCGAACTAACCTCTATTTTTATAACAGGGTATTCGTTTCCATCTTCCCACTTGATCGTTTCTTCACTAGTCATTGTAGACTTAGTCATGAATTTGAAATCACTTGTAGTATCAAAAAACACTACTTCTCTATATTCCGGATGAATTTCCTTCTTCATAATCTTAGCTCTTTCTTTTAAAAAGGATTGCAAAGATAGGATAATTTAGTAATTTCTTAAATGTACCGCTATATTTTTACCGATGTGAAACACGTTATTTATTCTTGCCTTATTTTTTGCACCCAATTATTAGGTGCTCAGTCTACAGATTATCCGTTAAACCAACGCTCGTATGAAATAATCGATGAGCTTGATGTAAAAGGTAAAAACAGCTTTTTTTCGACGGTAAAGCCAATTTCCAGAAAAAAAACGGCAGATGCATTGCGCGCTTACCAAGCGGAGGACAATGTCATTGATCAGGCAAACACCCAATATTTGCGACTTGAGTCGCGAGAGTATTTAGATTCTGTGGCACCATCAAAAAAATCACTTTGGAACAAATTTTATGAATATCCTTCCGATTTTCTCTCATATTCTGGTGAATCGTTCGATTTGCATCTCAATCCTGTCTGGCTTTTCGGGGGGGGACAAGAGCGTTTCCAAGATGAAACGCTGTTTCAAAATTATCGAGGAATAGAATTAAGAGGAACGATAGATAAGAAAGTAGCTTTTTATGCATTGATCAATGAAAACCAAGCGCGATATCCAGGATATGTTAAAAACATGACGGATTCCACTCTCGCTATTCCTTATGAAGGGTTTTGGAAGCAATATCAAACGACAGGCGTTGATTTTCTAAGAACACAAGGTTACATCGATTTTAATGTGACGAAACACATCGGTGCGCAGATGGGTTATGGGAAACATTTTGTAGGCGATGGGATCAGGTCGATGATTTTATCTGATTTTGGAAACAACTATCCTTATTTGAGAGTGACTGCCGATGTTTGGAAAATCCAATACACCAACATTTTTGCCCAGTTGGTAGCGCAAACTTCAGGAGGCGAGTTTGGCTTATTGGGCGTAGCAGAATTTCCTCAAAAATTCTTGTCTTTTCATAGGCTCGGTATTGACATTACAGAGAATCTTAATATTGGCTTATTTGAATCCGTCATTTTCGGAGAGGCAGATTCTTTGGGCGGTTCCAGCTTTAAGGCACAATACCTCAACCCAGTCATCTTTTATCTTGCTCTTGAGCAACAGGCAGGGAGCAGTGATAATGTGATCATTGGTTTAGATTTCAAGTGGAACTTATGGCGAACGGCCTCACTTTATGGACAGCTTGTGATCGACGAGATGGTTGTAAGCGAAACACTTAGCAGTACGGGTTGGTGGGGGAGCAAACAGGCTTTCCAACTTGGCGCCAAATATTTTGATGTCTTTGGCATAGAAAACTTCAATGCTCAAGCCGAGTATAATGCTGCTCGACCTTATACATATGCGCATGATGACTACTTCACGAGTTACACGCATTATAATATGCCTTTGGCTCATCCACTAGGTGCCAACTTTAAAGAGTTATTGTTCAAAGCCAGCTATCAGCCTTTTCCAAAATGGAAAATCACCGGTACATTACTCAGTGCTCAATATGGAACTGATTTGGATTCGGCCAGCTACGGGCGCAATATTCAACGATCTTATAATGATCGCCCAGAGAGCGATTATCGAGGAATTAAAATAGGAAATGGCAATACCACCGATCTGTTGATGCTGCAAGGTGTTGTTTCTTATTATTGGAGACACAACACCACGGTGGATTTAAGTGTGGCTTATAGAAGGGAAAAAGCGCAAGTGATTCCGAATCAGCAATCGACTACAATTTTTGGGCTTACTTTCAGGTGGAATTTTCCGGGTAGGTCCTATTTATTTTAGCGTATAATTTGAAAGGAACAGCGAGTATAAAACGCTCAAAATGAAAACATTCTCCCGAATCTTCTTTTTTGCCCGACCTGTGGGGTTGGATATTCCTGTCTACGCCATTTTAACACTCTTGGCAACTATATTTAGTGTTGTAAATTTCACGACGCTCATTCCACTTTTACAAGTGTTATTTGGTCAGATGGAAAGCACACTAAATGTAGCAAGACCTTCATTTAGTTTAACTATTGAGTATTTCAAAGACCTTTTTTACTACCAGCTACAACTATTAGTCAATACGAAAGGGGAAATTTTTGCCCTCTATTTTATCTGTAGCGTTATTTTAAGTGCTGTGTTATTTGCCAATATCTTTCGATTTCTTGCCTCCTTAATTGTCGCTAAAACGAGGGTGCGGGTTATCACGAACTTGCGAAAATCAGCTTTTCAAGCACTCCTTAGCTTTGATCAGGGCTATTTTTCGAACCAGAAAAAAGGGGACGTTATTTCACGAATGACCACTGATGTGCAGGAAATTGAATTATCTGTCGTGGCTACACTAAAGGTATTATTCAAAGAACCACTACTTATTTTGGGATACTTCACCGCATTATTTTCCATATCTGCGGAGTTAACCTTATATACTTTATTACTTATTCCTTTGGCCGGAGGGGTAATTTCTGTAATTGCGAGAAAATTAAAAAAAAGAGCTAGGAAAGCGCAAGAATCTTTAGGGCGAATTAATAATGTGCTGGACGAAGCGATTACCGGAATGCGTATTATAAAAGCTTTTTCCGCTAAGAAGCACGTTCAAAATAGGTTTGATAAAGAGGTAGACAATTATGGGAGCAATAGCTTTCAGATAATCTCTCGGTTTAACTTGGCGAGCCCTGTTTCAGAGTTTCTGGGGGTGGCAGTATTGTCGTTAATCTTACTCATTGGAGGTACAATGGTGCTAGATGATTCCTCTGACTTAGCAGCGGCTCAGTTTATAGGGTTTTTAATTTTATTTTCTCAAGTACTTAACCCTGCGAAATCGCTGGCTTCCTCCTTCAGCAATATCAATCGCGGCATAGCTTCTGCGGAGAGGGTTTTTGAACTTATCGATACAAAAACGGAAATCAAGGAGGTGATTGATGCGAAAGCGATTCATTCTTTTGAGAAATCAATTGTGTTCAAAAATGTATCTTTTGCCTATGGAAAAGCTTCCGTTATTAATGACATCTCCTTCGAGGTAAAAAAAGGAGAAGTTGTCGCCTTGGTGGGCCCATCGGGAGGAGGAAAAACCACCATTACAGACTTGATACCGAGATTTTACGACACGTCCACTGGCCAAGTAATGGTTGATGGCATTGACATTAAAGAACTCAAAATTGAAGATTTGAGAAATCAGATGGGTATCGTAACACAGGAATCTATATTATTTAATGATTCTGTGGCCAACAACATACTTTTTGGACAAAGCCAAATTTCCGAGGACAAGCTAAAGGCGGCTGCCAGAATTGCCAATGCTCATGATTTTATAGAAAATCTTGAGAATGGTTATCATACTAATATTGGGGAGCGAGGTGCTAAGCTTAGTGGTGGACAAAGGCAGAGAATCTGTATTGCTCGGGCTATTATAAAAAACCCACCGATCTTGATTTTAGATGAAGCCACGTCTTCCTTGGATTCCGTATCAGAAAAGCTGGTGCAGGATGCGATAATTAAACTGATGGAGAACAGGACCACTATTGTTATCGCGCATCGATTGAGTACCATTCAACATGCCGATCGAATCTACGTCATTGACAATGGCAAAATTGTAGAACAGGGCAATCACGATTCATTGATAAAGAAAAATGGGATTTATAGAAAGTTAACGGTCATGCAATCGGTCTGATCGAAAAATAACCCCGTTCATCCAATAACTGCCGTATTTATTTCTAACTTTTCGGACTTTTGTTGCAACATGAAAAAATTCAAGTTATTCTTCTATCCTATTTTTTTGATAACAGCCGTAGTGGTATTGTATTTCAGTTTGGATATCATCATCAACATGGATGATTATCTGGATAAAATAGATTTTGCCACTTTGAGGAAACTACCCAATTATGCCTTAGGAGGTTTTTTGTTTATTGCTGTATTAATGCTGGCAGAGTTCACTCTTGAAAACCTTCAAATGATTCAACTTAGAAAAAAGGTGAAAGAAGCAGAAAAGGAAGTCATTAACCTCAAGGCGAAGCTTTACGATCAAAATGAGCAGGCTACACCAACGCTTGACCTCCCAGAGTCTTTTGATATTCCGGAAGAAGATGACGAGGATGATGACGATCAATGAGATCATCGCTCAAGAGTTGAGTGAAGCACAGCTCGTGCTAACTAATTTTTCATCGAAGAGTGAAAACCTTGAGAACATAGAAAAAGCCGCGAGATTAATGGCGGCCAGCATCGATGCTGGCGGTAAAATCATTAGTTGCGGAAATGGAGGCTCACATGCAGATGCCATGCATTTTGCAGAAGAAATGACAGGCCAATTTAGAAAACGAAGACAAGCGTTACCGGCGGTCTCTATTTCGGATCCTACGCATATTTCATGTGTAGCCAATGATTTTGGTTTTGCGCATATATTCAGTCGATATATTGAAGCTTTGGGTAAAAAAGAGGACGTCTTACTGGCCATTAGCACTTCTGGAAATTCCGAAAACATCATTAATGCCGCTATTGCAGCAAAGCAGAAAGGCATGAGCGTAGTTTCGCTAACAGGCAAGGGCGGAGGCAAGCTTTCTGGACTTTCAGATGTAGAAATAAGGGTACCTCATCACAGTCATGCAGACCGGATTCAAGAAATTCACATCAAAGTTATTCATATCATCATCCAGTTAATCGAGAAATTGGTATCTTAGAAGCATGCTCGCAAAGACATTTGGAAGTGCCGTATACGGCGTAAATGCCTTCACTATAACTGTAGAAGTAAATGTGGGGCAAGGCACTAAATTTTTCATGGTTGGCTTGCCTGATTCTGCCGTGAAGGAAAGTGAACAACGTGTAGAATCGGCAGTCAAGTTTATTGGTTATCGGATGCCAAGGCAAAAGGTGGTAGTTAATTTGGCGCCCGCTGATATAAAAAAGGAGGGATCTGCTTATGATCTTCCTATCGCTCTTGGCATACTTCAAGCTTCAGAACAAGTCAATTTTCAAAACTTGGAAGAATATGTGATTATGGGGGAATTGTCACTTGATGGAACTTTACGACCGATAAAAGGCGCTTTACCTATTGCAATCGAAGCACGAAAGAAAGGGTTTAAAGGGTTTATTCTGCCAAAAGAAAATGCTACAGAAGCGGCGATTGTTGATAATATTGATGTGATAGGGGTAGAAAATATCAAAGAGGCAATCGATCATTTGGAAGGAACCAAGGTCATTGAACCTTTGGACTATGATACACGGGACATTTTCTTCCATGACTTGGATACAGTAGATTCTGACTTTGCCGATGTGCAAGGACAGGAAAATATCAAACGTGCGATGGAAATTGCCGCAGCTGGCGGTCACAATGTGATCATGATTGGCCCTCCTGGAGCTGGAAAAACGATGTTAGCCAAGCGACTGTCTTCCATTTTACCTCCTTTGAGTTTACATGAAGCTTTGGAAACGACTAAGATTCATTCTGTTGCTGGTAAACTTGGTGAAAACGGGAAACTGATTTCAAAGCGTCCCTTTAGATCACCACACCATACTATATCTGATGCGGCACTTGTTGGAGGAGGTAGTATTCCTCAGCCGGGAGAGATTTCTTTAGCGAATAATGGGGTGCTTTTCTTAGATGAATTGCCTGAGTTTAAGCGCTCGGCGCTAGAGGTCATGCGCCAGCCACTGGAAGATAGGCAAGTGACGATTTCTCGGGCGCGTGTTTCTTTGGATTATCCAGCCAATTTTATGTTGGTCGCCAGTATGAATCCTTGCCCATGTGGATATTATAACCACCCAGAAAAAGAATGTGTTTGTGGGCCTGGCATAGTGCAGCGTTATTTAAATAAAGTGAGTGGGCCATTATTGGATCGAATTGACTTACATGTAGAAGTCACGCCCGTGTCTTTTGACCAGATGACTTCTAACCGAAAGTCAGAGTCGAGCTTAGCTATTCGTGAGAGAGTAGTGAAAGCCAGAGAGATACAAAAAGCTAGGTTTGAAACGACACCAGAGGTTTTCAACAATGCCATGATGGGCTCTACGAAGGTCAAGGAAGTTTGTCAGATCAATAGTGCAGGGAAAGTTTTACTTAAAACGGCCATGGAAAGATTGGGATTATCGGCCCGTGCCTATGACCGGATATTAAAAGTTTCACGAACCATCGCCGACTTGGCAGGAGTTGAAAATATTAAAATAGAACACTTGGCAGAGGCCATTCAATATAGGAGTCTGGATCGCGAAGGTTGGGCTGGATAGATTTCTGTTTGGCTTAAAAGGGAAATTGTAGAAGAACAGGCACTGAATTTTCCTTTAATTTACATCGAATCTCACATTGTGGGCTTTATTCCCCGATGCGTGCATCGAATAAAAAGAAATTTTCCAACTTCACACCTCATGATCTTGCTCCCAAGTTCTTGATTTGGCCGATTGAAAAATTGATTTGGCTATGCAATAATCATAAATCGAGTCGCGAGGATCGAGTCAGCGTTAAAACCTCAAAGGGTTGAGTCCTTCATCCGGTTTTTGTTCTACGAAGTTGGGAAGATGTCGATTGATAACTCATGCGGTATTTTTCGAATCCAGCGCTTTCGATAAAAGAAAACCACCAATAGCCCTAATCTGATCTTTTGTTCTGGCGTTATATTCCACTTGATTGGGCATCTTATAAAAAGGGGAAATATGGTTTTCTGGTTTTGAAGTTGACTGGCGATAGCTGATTATTTGCTACTAGCCACAGATCGGGTCGCGTAGATCGGGTCGCGTAGATCGGGATTCAAAATAAAGTTCACTACAATCAACAGCTACGAGTGAATGGAGCACTTAAATTTTCATATTAGATAGTTCTAATAGAGATTTTTTTCACTCCGAAAATCGGTTATATTGAGATTCGTAAATAATGTTATGAAATACTTACTCTCTTTAGGTCTCGGATTATTCTTATTCGCATCAAATGCGCAGCAAAGTGCACTTACAGGAAATGGCGATGAAGTGCTTCTTTATGATGACGGTACTTGGGAGTATTCTAACGATAGTTTGAATACCGCCGACATAATTTCTGTTAATGATAAGCTTTTTGAAAAAAGCAAAAAGAGCTCTTTTCTGGTAAAGTCAAAAAAGACCAATTCAGGAATTTATATCAACCCTAAAGATTGGAGTTTTACGAAGGGAGTAAACAATGCTGACGCAGAATATGAATTCCAAGCCAAAGGGCAGGATATTTATGGAATGCTCATCACGGAAAAGACACCTATTCAAGTTGAGAGTTTGGTTGACATAGCATTCCAAAATGCAAAAGGAGCTCTGACCCAAGTGAAAAGAACGCAGATAGAATACCGCACGATCAATGGACTAGAGGTCATTCATATGCAAATGGAAGGAGTAATAAGTGGCATCAATATCGTATACTTCGGGTATTATTTTTCAAATGATACCGGTAGTATACAGTTGCTCACTTACACATCAAACGTGCTTTTTGAGGATTTTAAAGAAAAAATGGAGGTATTTTTAAACGGGTTGGTATTGCTAAGCGAATAGTTAGATTATCAACCCCAGTATTAACCCCGCCAATTCGCCCTTTTTCAACTTCTCTAGCGCTTTGAGCTTTTCCTTTTCAGAGGCTTCTTTATTTAGAATCAAGTCAATTGAATTTTTATCCAAATATTTTGAAAGCAAAGAGCCATGATCCACGGTGGATAATTCCAGCTCATCCATGGCAGATTCTAGCAATGCCAGGCCCTTTTTCTTGGCGCTTGCCAGAGGGTTGTGGTCTGCTCCACTATCACGCAATGTCCAGCTACTATTTTCAATTTTGAGATTCTCTATTTGGGAGGAGAGACTCCAGTTATCAGGAAATATTTGCTTTATCGTAGCGGAGACGCCACTTTTCCAAGCATCCAAATCAAAATCCTTATCTGATAATTTGTCCAGATGTCTTTGTAGAATAGCCTTTTGTTTTTCCTTCATAATTATGATCCCTCTGTTACTTACTTTCTTTTTTTAGACTCGCGTTAAAAAGATTGATTTTCTCAATGAATAAGTCCTGAATTTTTTTGTCAATTTACGTCTTTTCCGAAGGGAGTCAAAGCTAATCCAGCGAGTTTAAAATGCTGCTGCGCAAAAGGCAATCCAACAATGGTAATCGCTAAGAGCACACCAAAAAAGAGATGAGTGACTGCAATCCAAAATCCACCGACAAGAATCCACAGGATATTCATGAATATAGATAGGCAGCCGCCTGCGCGGTGATGCGTGGTGATTTCTTTGCCAAACGGCCATAATGCCAAAGCAGCCAACTTTAAAGTTTGAATCCCAAATGGAATTCCAATGATCGTAATTATGAGAAAAAAACTGGCAATTACATATTCGATAGCGATAATAAGACCACCAAAAATCACCCAAATAAGATTTCCAATTCCATTCATGTTAAATGCTATTTTATTTTAACTAAGAAAGCAACGCTGGTAGGCACAGTTCGTCAACTTATCTTGGACCAGTTAACGACATTTTGGCTTAGTGAGTTGATCTGATTTTTGATTGCTCGGTTTTGATCGTGTATTAATTCTGGATCTTCGCGTAGCACATCATTTGCCGCATCTCTGGCGATCTTCAAAATTTCACTGTCCGTGCCTAAGTCAGAAATCAGCAAATCCATAATACCGCTTTGTTGCGTGCCCATCATATCTCCCGGACCTCTAATTTGTAAGTCGACTTCTGCAATCTTAAAACCATCGGTACTTTCCACCATGGTTTTTAGTCTTAGTCGAGCTTCTTTGCTCAGTTTATCACCAGACATCAAAACACAATGTGACTGATCTGACCCACGACCTACACGTCCTCTGAGTTGATGCAATTGCGATAAACCAAAACGCTCAGCGTTTTCTATGACCATGATACTGGCATTGGGCACATTTACCCCGACTTCTATCACAGTAGTAGCCACCATAATATTGGTTTCTCCTTTTACAAAGCGCTGCATTTCCCAATCTTTGTCAACTGATTTCATTTTACCATGAACGATAGACAAAGGGTACTTGGGAAAACGGCGGCTGATGCTTTCATAACCATCCATCAGGTCTTTATAGTCCAGTGTGGAAGATTCTTCAATCAATGGATATACAATGTATACCTGTCTTCCCTTTTGAATTTCAGAGTCGATAAACCCAAACATTTTTATGCGATGACTATCACGGAAATGATAGGTTTTTATAGGTTTCCGACCAACTGGGAGCTCATCTATTGCAGAGATATCCAGGTCTCCATAGAGTGTCATGGCCAAGGTTCTGGGAATTGGTGTTGCAGTCATCACGAGTATATGCGGATGCATTGTGGCGCCTTTTTTCCATAACCGCGCCCGCTGAGCGACACCAAATCGATGCTGTTCATCAATAACGACCAGCCCAAGATTTTTAAATTGAACGTGATCCTCCAGTACTGCATGGGTGCCAACTAATATGTCGATTTCTCCTTTGATAAGTTCTTCGTCCATAATCTTCCGGGCAGACTTTTTTGTCGAGCCAGTAAGTTTTTCTATCCTAATATCTAGTTTGGATGCATCTTCTCTTAATCCTTTGAAGTGTTGATCAGCCAAAATTTCTGTTGGTGCCATCATGGCGCATTGCGCGCCATTGCCTATGGCGATCAGCATACAAAGAAACGCGACCATGGTTTTACCGCTACCGACATCTCCTTGTACGAGCCTGTTCATTTGCTTTCCTGACCGGAAATCGGCATATATTTCTTTTGTTACACGCTTCTGCGCACCTGTAAGCTCAAAAGGAATGTGATTTTTATAATAATCACTCAGCAACAGGCTATTGCTGAAGATCAAACCTGGGAAATCATTTTGTCTGGTAATCTTCAGTTTTAAAAGACGAAGCTGTATGTAAAAAAGCTCTTCAAATTTTAATCTAAAACGGGCAAGCTGTAATGCTCGGTCATCTTTTGGAAAATGAATACCAATCAAAGCGGCTTTCTTATCAATTAATTTATATTGTTGAATTAAGCTCGGAGACAAAGATTCTCCAATATGATTGACCGCTTCAATGAGTAGGTTCTTCATCATCTGGCTGATCGTTTTACTTTCGATTAACCGTCTCTTCAGTGTTTCAGAGGTGTGATAAATGGGCTGTAAATAACTTCCTTTTTGATTTTTAGGAGTCAGCACTTCTACGTCTGGATGAGCAATATTGATTGTTGATCCAAATTTGGAGGGCTTCCCGAAAACCAAGTATTTGACGCCAACCGACATTTTACTTTGGACAAATTTTATTCCTTTGAACCAAACCAGCTCTATTACTCCCGTATCGTCATAGAATGTGCCTACCAGCCTTTGCTTGTGGCCAGCACCAATGAGTTGAAATGTTCTGAATTGACCAGTGATCTGGACCAGCGACATTTCACCATGTACTTCATTGATTTTATAAAATTTTGTTCGGTCTTCGTATCGGTAAGGATAATGCTGGATGAGATCGGCAAAGGTGAAAATGCCAAGTTCTTTCTGGAGTAGCTCAGCCCTTTGCGGTCCAACACCCTTTAAAAACTCAATATTTCGCTCGAAAAACCTAGCCATTCTTGTTTTGGTGAATTACTAAGATAATTCTAGCAATTGAATTGATTTTAAAATTTCATTAAAAAACGGTTTTGAGAGGATATAAAAATCAATCATTCCACCGAAGTGTGGAAAGAAGATGTATAATATCACGCTTTAAATAATCAATAACTGGCGCTAGAGAATCATTTTGCGTGGCAGTCTTAAAATACAAGGCACCTCTCATAAAATGTTGCGTGCTATCAGAAACATGAAATTGAAATTGCGAAGGAACTTCACCTTCCAATGCTACGACTGAAGCGAAATCACCATTTGGTAATTCCAGTATACTCTCGTCAATGGCATAGGCCTTCACATTATGCTTAGCAGTAAGTTGATAAGAATCGTTGAAAAGCTCAGCCGCTTTTTGTTCGCTTCCATTTATGGGCTTATAGGTTATTTGAACGTTCGCATCGATATCAGGATAAAAGATATCAATCCAATAACGTTCTGCGATCCATGAACTGTCTTTCAGAATTTTAGCGCTTGTTGAATACTCAAATTGATAAGGAAAAGTGTCTGGGAGTAGTCGATATTCTTGGCTGGGCAACAAGATCCTATTGTACCCTTTGGGTTTCGGGAGATAATCTTGTGAACAAGAAAATAATGTAAAAAGTCCTAATAGAATTATTGCTCTCATTAATCTTCAAATTGAAAACTGGGGTCTTTTTCTTCTGGCTTAATATATATTCTTACTTTTTTAATTCGTTTTTGGTCTACCGCAACGACTGTGAAAGTAAATGCTTTGTAAGTTATCTTTTCTCCGGCATTTGGTAGCTTGGCATTTAGCTCTAGCAATAATCCACCAATTGACTCACTATCTCCTTTGACCTCTTCAAAATACTGAGCGTCGTAACAGATGATTTTACAAAAATCATTTAACGACGTTTTACCTTCGAAAATAAACGTGTTCTTATCTAGCTTATTGTAGGCATTTTCTTCGCCTTCATCAAATTCGTCATTGATCTCACCAACGATTTCTTCTATTACGTCTTCTAATGTGATAAGGCCAGAAGTACCACCATATTCGTCGATGACAATGGCCATGTGCACTTGCTTTTCCTGAAAATCCTTAAAAAGGACATCAATTTTTTTGCTTTCCGGCACAAAATAAGCGGGACGAAGTAGCGACTGCCATTGATAAGTATCTTCACTGTCTAGGAACGGCAATAGATCTTTTATATATAATATGCCTTCTATTTTATCTATGTTTTCCGAGTAAACCGGAATTCGTGAATAACCGGTTTTGTTGATCTGATTCATCAACTCGTGAAAATCTGTTTCCATATCCAAGGCGGTAATGTCCATTCTGGATTTCATGACTTGCTTTACGGAAAGGGTACTAAAATTAACAATGCCTTTAAGCATACCCTTTTCCTCATCACTCACCTCTTTTTCAGAAGTGATTTCCAATGCCTGATGGATTTCATCGACCGAAAGATTGTAGCCTTTTTTCTCAACGTTTGACTCTATAACTTTACTCAAAGACATCAATACCCATGATAAAGGAGAGAAAAACCTCTTTGCTACTTGCAACATCGATGCGGTAAGTCTGGCAAATTGAAGATTATTGTGGTTAGCATAAACTTTGGGAACAATCTCTCCAATGAATATGATTAAAATAGTGATAGAAACGGTAAGGGCGATAATGACAGTCCCATCAGTATCCTTGTTACCGACGATCTTCCAAGTGGCATAAGTTGAAATCGTGACGATGAAGATATTTACGAGGTTATTCAAAATAAGAATGGTCGCCAATAGTTTCTTCGGGTCCACAACTAAGGAGGCAATGATTTTATCCTTTGGGTTTGTAGAGGTATTTAAATTCTTGATTTGATCGTGAAGGAGCGAAAAAAAAGCGACTTCTGATCCGGAAATCATTCCGGAGAAGGCCAATAGTAAGGCTATTATCAAGCCATTTATTACTAAAAAGGAAGGATCTACGCTAGCGAAAATATTCAGTAAAAGCGTGGGGAGAGGGTCGTCTGATAAAGTAACCAACAATTAGTCGTTAGGTGAAAAATTAGAAGGGAAGATCATCCGTGATATTTTGTGTACTCTGCTCCGCTGCAGGTTGAGCTGCATTGGTTTGAGAGTATTGCGGTGCTTGCGTAGGCTGTGCTGCACCCATTGTAGCGTCATTGCCACCAGCCGTATTTGGAGCTCCTCCAATCATTGTCATATTTTCACCGACGATTTCTGTGGTATACCTCGTTACGCCATCTTTGTCCCAAGATCTTGTACGTAACTTACCCTCAATGTACACCATGTCTCCCTTTTTAAGGTATTTTTCTGCAATGTCTGCCAAACCTCTCCAGAGAACAACATTGTGCCATTCGGTTGTCTCTTTTCTCTCGCCAGTGTTTTTATCTTTATAATTTTCAGAAGTCGCAATAGAAAAGTTCGCAACAGCTGCGCCATTTTCAAGATGTCTTACTTCTGGGGCTTTGCCCAAACGACCAACTAAAATTGCTTTATTTACTCCAGACATACTTTATTTGATAATAATTAAAATTCCGTTTCCTCCAAGAAGTTAACGATGGGTTTCGGTTTCGGCAAATTTAATACTTCTTTTCTGTCAATTAGTTCCAAATCATGTTCTTTAGCCATCGCTTTGAGTTGATTTTCATCATTAATAGTTATCGAATAGAACGTAATCATTAATTTTTGATGTGTCAACAAATGTTTTGTTGAGTATCGCTCTACTAGTTTGTCAGCAATATTTTTTAAAAACTCCGGCACCACAAAATCCTCATTGGCTTCTTCGGAGAGATAAAACTCATACAACCCTTGCCAGATACTTTCTTTTCTTCGACGCATCAATACATGCGTCGCATTTTCTAAAACGAAATACTGAAGATACCGCGTTTTAATTTTTAATTTTTTAATTTTTACCGGCAGCTCGGACTGTTTATTGTTTTCAAAAGCAAAACAAGATTGGGTAAATAAGCAAGAGGAGCAATCGGGTTTTGGCTTACATACAGTCGCTCCAAATTCCATCATGGCCTGATTAAAGTCGCCAGGGAACTCGTTACTAATGAGCTCTTCTAGAATACTAAGGAAAGTTTTTCTGCTAGCGTTTTTCATAATGTCATCGTAAACACCATAAAGGCGAGAGATAAATCGAAAAACATTCCCGTCTATCACGGGGACTGTCTCATTAAAAGCAATGGACGCAATAGCTGCGGATGTATAGGGACCAACACCCTTAAGTTTTTCTATTTCCGCATGTGTTTTTGGAAAAACACCATTGAGCTCTTGTGAAATATATTTTGAAGTTGCGTGCAAGTTGCGTGCACGAGAATAATAACCTAAGCCCTGCCAGGTCCTCATAACCTGATCTTCTGAGGCATTGGCCAAAGCATGGACATCAGGGTAGTTTTCAACAAAGCTCATATAATAAGGTAAGCCTTGTTCAACGCGCGTCTGTTGAAGTATGATTTCAGATAACCAGATCTTATAGGGATCAGAGGTTTGACGCCAAGGTAAATCTCGCTTAGCTTTTGAAAACCAATTAATTAACTCTTTGGTGAGTGGATGTGTTAGATTAGTCAATGATTGATGAAAATTGGTGAAGTGGCTTTTTATTTCAGGTAAGCAAATATAAATTTGCGTGCCGGTTTCAATCGAGCAATTTTAATTTAAGACAAATATATAGTGACTAAGCAAGATGTTATAAATGAGATTTCTGATAAAACAGGGATCGACAAAGCAGATGTACAGGTAACCGTTGAGGCTTTTTTCTCAGTTGTAAAAAGCTCAATGGCAGAAGGAGAAAACATCTATGTGAGAGGTTTTGGAAGTTTTGTAAATAAGAAAAGAGCGAAGAAAATTGCCCGTAATATTTCGAAAAATACAGCTATCGTTATTGAAGAGCATTATATTCCAAGTTTCAAACCATCGAAAATCTTCACTGAAAAGATCAAGTCGAGCAAAAAAATTAAATTGACTTAATCGGTCATGACGAAACATCAAATCATTCTCGTAGTAGCGGGATTAGTCTTGACCATCGCTCTGTATCAGCTTCCGCGTGTAGTCGTTGAAAACGAAGTGATCACTGATATCCAGCAAAAACACAGTTTTGAAGTTTCGCTAGAAGACCGAAACATCATAACCTCTTTATTTTCAAAGCTTAATGATGTCGCATTTAAAGAAAATACTATTATCTTTGCGGACTCTTTGGCAAGAGTGTATATGAAATATCAGAAGATTGATAGTGCTGAGCGTTGGGCTAATGAAATTTTAGCTTATAATACTTCACTAAATTCAAGCCTTAGGTCTGGTTTAATTTTTTATCAAGCGTTTCAGAGTAGTACAAATGCTGAAGAAACAAAGCGGTTAGCCGGAAGGGCAGCCGAACAATTTGAATTTATTTTGGAACAAGATGAAAACAATCTTTCTGTCAAGAGTAAGTTGGCAATGACGAAAGTTGTTTCTAGTAACCCAATGAGTGGTATTATGATGCTGAGAGAGGTGCTCGAAAAAGCTCCAAGTAATCGTGAAGCCATTTTCAACCTTGGGATACTCGCCATTCAGTCGAGACAACATGAAAAAGCTGTTGGAAGATTTGAAAGGCTGCTTGAACTTGATAGTGTCGATTATGAAGCAATGTTTTACTTAGGTATTTCAAAAGCAGAGACTGGCAAGATTGACGATTCCAGAGAATTATTACAGAAATTAGTAGATAGCGAGGCGGCTGATATTGCTTTAAAAGCTACAGCAGCTAACTATCTAGAAGGTTTATAAAATATTTAACATACTAAAACGTAAAAGTTATGCCTTGCGGTAAAAAAAGAAAAAGACATAAGATCTCGACACACAAGCGAAAGAAAAGATTAAGAAAAAACAGACATAAGAAGAAGTAAGCAACTAACCTATTGAGAAGTGAGTAATGAACTAATCATCAACTCAACTCCCAAAGGTTGCCGGATTGCCCTTATTAAGAATAAAAAGCTTGTAGAATACCATCAGGAAGAGGAAGGTAATCAGTTTAATGTAGGAGATATATACCTTGGCACGGTCAAAAAGGTCGTGCAAGGTCTCAACGCAGCATTCATAGATATTGGCTATGAAAAAGACGCATTCCTACATTATTTGGATCTAGGTCCGCAAGTCCAATCATTAAATAAGTTTACCAAGTTTGCACTTACTAGAAAGAACACTAGTTCCAAACTAAACGATTTTAGCAAAGAGCCAGACATCAATAAGCTCGGTAAAATCGGTCAGGTACTTACAAAAAATCAAAAGATATTGGTTCAAGTTGTCAAAGAACCAATTTCCACAAAAGGGCCAAGGTTGTCTTGCGAGTTGTCGATTGCGGGTAGGTACATAGTACTAGTGCCGTTTTCGAATGCAGTAAACGTTTCCAAAAAAATAGCAGATTCATCCGAACGAAAAAGACTCGGTAGATTGATTAGCTCCATCAAACCTGAAGGTTTTGGAATAATCATTCGTACCGTAGCACAGGGGAAAGATGTCAAAGAACTTGACAAGGATCTTCGCAATCTGATAGAAATTTGGGAAAACGGTGTGAAAGCTTTGAAAAAGGCTGAACCTCGTGATAAAGTCATTGGAGAAATGAATCGAGCCAACTCTATTTTGAGAGATGTGCTCAATGAGTCATTTGACAGTATCCAAATTGACGAGAAAGATTTATATGAAGATATTAAGTCTTACATTGAAAAAATAGCTCCTGACAAAGAGAAAATTCTTAAACTCTATCAGAATAAAGTCAAAATTTTCGAGTCTTATAATGTCGAGAAACAGTTAAAAATGTCTTTTGGCAAGTCTGTTAGTGTAGCTAATGGAGGTTATTTAATTATTGAGCATACAGAGGCGCTTCATGTTGTTGATGTCAATAGTGGTAACAAATCCAATAGTGAAGACGACCAAGAAACAACCGCTTTAAAGGTTAATCTTGAAGCCGCGACAGAAGTTGCACGTCAACTTAGGTTAAGAGACATGGGCGGTATCATAGTCATCGATTTTATTGACTTGCGAAAAGCGGACAATCGAAAGATGATTTACGATCGCATGAAAGAAGAGATGAAAGATGATAGATCGAAACACACGATCCTTCCACTTTCAAAATTCGGACTGATGCAGATTACACGTCAGCGCGTACGTCCGGAATTAAATGTTAAGACTAGAGAAGTGTGTCCAACATGTGCAGGAACAGGTCAAATTGCCGCAGCAATAATGATCGCTGAGCAGATAGAGGAAACTATAGAGCACATCTTTGCTAATCAAAATGAAAAGAAGCTGACATTGGCGGTCCATCCTTTTCTAAATGCATATTATACGAAAGGAGTTATTTCTCGTAGAGTAAAATGGTTCTTCACGTATAAAAGATGGATCAAAGTTGTGGAAGACTCCTCGCTAGCCATTACGGAGTATAACGTATTGAATAGTCAAGGAGAATTAATGGAATTGTAAATTTATCAGAACTTAATACCCAGGTCTAATGAGACCAGGGTATTTCTGATAAATAGCTCATCTTGTAATTCAAAGGTCACTGTCTTGACAGTATTTGAAAGTCCTCTCTGATAAGAGAAACCGCCATAGAGGCTCGTATTAATACCCGCCCGATATTCAAATCCGAAACTCCCAATAATTGACATATCAAAACTCTTAAACTCCTGAACGAGTATAAAGTCTTCGTTTACAGGTTCTTCACCGACTAAAAACTCCAAAGAGCTCCCTACTTGAAAATAAATCCTACCATCTGGGATGATTTCATTCGTGTATAATTTTAATGTAAGAGGAATTTGTACGTATTGAAGATCATAAGCTTCTTGAGGCTCCCCTCTATAAACCACAGTAGATGTCGGTTCTTCAGCTACGGAGAAAGAAGCGCTCTTTGGCAATAAAATTAATCCAGTACTGAAATAATAAGTGTCAGACAGCTCCAAATCATATATGATTCCGATAGAGAATTTAAATTTATTTTCGTTTGTCTCAATATCATATAAGCTATCAACAAGAGATATTCTATTGGATGCGATGGACGGTGAAAACTTTAATCCTAATTTGGACTGGGACTGGCCGCAATACGCGGCAACAAGTAAAGTTATTAAGGCAATGAATTTTCTCATATTCAAATGAACGGTATTTTTGAGTGCTAAATTACAGACTATGCAAAAAGTTACCATCATTATATTCTTTCTTTTCTTAATAGGATGCGATTCTAATAAATGTCGTAAAGAAATAGAGGGTTTACGGCCAAATATTCAATTGGAAGTGAACCGCTTTGAGAAGCAATTGTTCGCGACGACTAAAATTGAAGGGGTAGAAAGACTGCTTGATAAAAACCCTTCATTAAGCCAATTATTCCTTCATGCAGGACAGTATCCAAACAATGGTATTCTTGCTAAACGACTATTTGATCTACGTCAAAATCCTTTTATCGATACTTTGTATTTCGAGACAAACGAGAAATTTGCTGATTTTGGTTCAATTACTAATGAACTGGCGGGTCTTATCGCAGGTATACAAACTGTTTATCCGAATGCACCTACGCCTAGGATTGTGACAATTGTTTCTGGCTTATATAACGACTTGTATGTCAGTGATTCGCTGATCATCATAGGTCTGGATTATTTTATTGGTAAAGAAGCATCTTATCGGCCAATAGATGTGCCGGGTTATATTCTTCGAAGATATAATGAGGCACATTTAGTCCCAACAATTGGAAAGTTTATGGCTGGGGAATACGTAAACTTATCGCGTAGTGAGAGTTTTTTGTCTGATATGATCGACTATGGAAAGACAAATTATTTCCTTGGTCGTCTGTTACCATGTATTCCAGGACACATTATTATGGGCTGGACAAAGGAAGAGATGCAAAAGGCACAAGAAAATCAAACCATCGTGTGGGCGAGTTTTGTAGAGAATGAAATGCTCTATGAAACAAATCATTTAGCAAAACGAAAATTTCTTGGGGAACGACCATATGTTAGTGAAATAGGTAAGGAATGCCCTGGAAGAATTGGTGCTTGGATGGGGTTGAAAATTGTAGAATCCTATATGGAAAACAATGAGGTCACGATTCAGCAGCTGCTCAAGCAAAATAATAATGAAGAACTGTTTCGAGTATCTGGCTATAAGCCAAGAAATAATTAGTTCCTTTCTTAAAAAGCAAACCTTTAGAAGTCAGAACAAGTCGGGCTAAAGATTTGTCAATAGTGAAGGAGCAGTTGCGATAGCTTTATTTATTAGATAATTGCCGGGGGAAATAAATTGGCTAAAAGTAAAACTGAAATGGGCGTGTAAATGCGGTATGAACGCTCGAATGTTCATGTTAGAAGGAGTGGGACCAAGACAGCTTCCATGAAATGGGGTTTGATTTTCTTGTTGGACGCTTCGGTCACGAGTGTTACGGTTTTCTCAATATCCTAAGCAGTCTATTTCATAGAATATTCGAATTTTCTATTCTCCTATGAGTCTTTCGGATACCAGTGATTCGTTATTTTTATAACAAATAGCGAAGTGTATATCGAGTAAGTGATTTAGCTATTATCGAATAACTTTTCGAGTAAAAAAGGACTTCTTAGTTTTGATCGAAGGCTCAATATATAGATTTCAAATAGATAAGAGAGGGACAAAAAAAAGCGCAACAATTTATCGTTATTGAATGAATTGTTGCGCTTTTTAAATGTGTTGTGAATTTACATGCTAATGGGGTCTCCTTTAATGTTAAGAATCACAGGATCTCCAAAACCTAATTTCTTCACTTCCTTTAACTGTGTTGCACCATCACCTACTACAATATATATCATATCATCTTCGCTCATATACGTATTAATGATTCTTTTATAATCTTCTAATTTCATAGAGGTAAGTTCCTTTTGCTCCTCCTCCTTAAAATTATTGGGCTTATTAAATTTGCTAATTTCATGCAGCAGATTCAGTTTGGCTGAAAGGCTTTCAAAGCTTCGGGTATCTGCTTTAAGCAATTGTGCACGTGTAACTTCCACATCTTTTTCGGTAAAGTCTTGTGCGTAATCCGATATCATAGACTTCATAATTTCTAGTGATGGTAATGTTGCATTCGCTCGTACGCTCGATCTTGCTATGAATGGAGAGATTTCTGTACTTTGTGTGATATAAGAATATGCGCCATAGGTATACCCTTTTTCTATTCTCAAAGTTTGGAAAAGCGTACCACTGGAGCCGCCACCAAGCTTTTGGTTAGCATACCCAACCTTGTTAAACTCAGGATTCGTTCCAGAAATTGATAACCGTCCGATATATATAACAGACTGCTTTGCACCAGGAAAATCTATGAAATAGCACTTTCTACTATTTTCAGTGATTGGCAGCTCATACTCTGTGAGTTTTACGTCCTTAGTCTCCCATTGCAGAGTTGCCAACTTGTCTGAGACCATTTTTTCGGTCATATCTCCTGCTATATGAAAAGTTGTGATCTTGGGAGAAAAATTATCGGTGTAGTAATCTTTAAGGTCTTGTAATTCGATATTCTCAACGGATTCCAAGGTGCCGGCAATTGGAGATCCAAGAATATGCTTCTTGCCGTAGATAAGCTTGTTAAAAGCGGATGTGGCGATAGCTGTTGGGCTGGCTTCTCTTCCTTTGAGTAGGGTCAACTTGGATTGTTTTAATCGGACAAACTCTGTCGTATCCCATCGAGGTTCCAAAAGCATTTCCGCTAGGAGATCGAAGGTCAAATCGAAATTCTTGGATAAACAAGATCCCTCAATACGGAGATCTTCATTTCTGGCAGAGATATCTATGGAGGCTCCTAACATACCGATAGCTTCTTCTAATTGAGAAGCTGTTTTGGTTTTGGTTCCTTCGGTCATTATATCCGCCAACAAAGAAGCAACTCCAGGCTTTTCGATTGGGTCAGAATAATGACCTCCAGAGAGAGTAAGATCGAAATAAACCAATGGCAGCTCTTTATTTTCTATACCAAAAACCTTCATTTCATTACTCAAAGTGGCACTCCACACATCAGGAGACTTTAACAAAGGCAGCTCTCCAAATGAAGGCTCTGATCTGTCAAATTTGGTAATTGTTTTTTCATATTCGGCAACATTCCCACGCGTAGTGTTTTCTGCTGCTACATCTGTCAAAATCTCTTCGATATATACTTCTGCCTTTTCACTGCCAACAACAGCTAAGTCGAGTTGGCCGGCAGGAACGACGCTGGTCATCACATAATGTTGTCCTTTAATATATTGGTTATAAACCCGTATAACGTCATCAATTGTCACCGCATTGGTAAGCTTGGCAGTCTTTGAAATGTAACTTGGATCACCACTAAACTCATTGTCTTGAACCAACTGAAATGCTTTATTTAAAACAGTGCTGATACCTTGATAAAGACTAGTTTCAAGTTCTCCTTTGATTCGTTGCAGGTCTTTTTCTTCCACTCCTTCCTTCTCAAATTGGTCTAGAGCGTCGGTAATAGCGGCTTTCACATCGTCTAAATCAACTTGTGCATTGGCTCTTATACTTACGACAAACTCTCCTGCTATTTCATTGGAATTTTGGTACGAGGTTACGCTTGGAGCCAATTTATTTACTTCCACAATAAGCTGGTAAAGCGGCGATTTTTTACTGCCACTGAGTAATTGACCAAGAACTTTTAGGGGGTAACTATCTTTATGATATTCTTCGACTGATGGAAAAACTATTCTTAATTCTGGAAGCTTCGCAAAGTTATCTTCAAAAAACAATGATTTGGAAGCACTTAATGAGACTTGTTGTGGTTGTGGTTTTTGAACTTCTGGGCCTTTGGGTATTTCGCCAAACCAGTTCTTTACCTTTTCTTTAGCTTCCTGTAGGTTAATATCTCCTGCAATAACCAAGGTTGCATTACCAGCCCCATAATATTGCTCATAAAACTCCTTTACATCATCAAGTGTCGCTGCTTGTAAATCGGGCAAAGAACCTATTACTGTCCAACTATACGGATGACCTTCAGGGTATAAGTTTTTTCTAATGATTTCGTCGGTATAACCGTATGGCGCATTATCCACACGTTGGCGTTTTTCATTTTTCACGACTTGTTTCTCGGCTTCTAGCGCATCTTTTGTCACCGTGTTGATCATATAGCCAAATCGGTCGGAATCAATCCAAAGAATTTTATCAAACGCATCTTTGGGAACAACTTCATAATATATAGTACCATCTGACCAAGTGCCACCATTTCTACTTCCTCCCCATTCGGGAATCATTTTTCTATTAGCACCTCTTGGGACATTTTCAGAATCATTGAAAGACATATGCTCAAAGAAATGAGCAAAACCGGTTCTTCCTGGTTTTTCGCGATTTGAGCCCACGTGCATTAAGGTGGCAACAGCAACAATTGGATCCGAGTGGTCTTCGTGAAGAATGACTTCTAGTCCATTGTCAAGCGTGAACTTTTCATATGCGATGGCAAATTCCTTTTCCACTGGCTTGTCTGGTTTCTGACAACTCATAAATGAAATCATAAGAGGAATCAAAAAAATGGATGTGAGCTTCATATTATTTAAGTTTAGTGCTACAATATCAGTGATAATGGCTTAAAGACAAAATGCTCTTTTATAACTGGTTTATTCGCGATAGAACCAATCAAAATATGTTTGAGCGTGGGGCGGGAATTAGAAGTTTCAAGTAAAGCTCCCTTTAGAAAAAAGGAAGGAAATTTTCGCTTAGAATAATTTCTTTTCAGCGACAATGCTTCTTTCTCTATCCAGTTTTCAAAGTCCAAACCTGTCAAAATTGGAGCTATATTAAGTGTGGTTCCAAGCAACTAAATGGCTATTTTTGAAATTGAGGAGCGATTTTTTTCAGAGCTAGGAGGCTCATTTGACTTAAATAAGCGAAGATTAATAATTAGATAGCTATGTTGATTTCAAAGAAAGTAAATCGATCACGCTAATCAAGCGGTTAAAATGTAAACCTCAGAATCACTTAGGGAGATTTTTTTCTCATTGTTGATGATCTTGACGAGCTTTTGTATTTGTAATTCTCGATCATAATAGTGCTCAGCCAACCGACGAGCATTCCTTTGGTAAGTGTGCATTAAAGAAGGGTTTTTAAGAAAAACCTGCATCTTTCTGGCGAAATCTTCTGGTTTTTCTGGGTCGTGATGAAACCCACATTTATGTTTTTCAACAATGTTTTTTATCCAGCCATTGAAATTAATGACGGTGAGTTTACCTGCAGCTAAGCTGTCAAAAAATTTATTTGGACTTCCAGTGCCCAATACGTTTTTGTTCAAGAACGAAACATAGCTAATGTCCAATATGTCCATCACATCTTTGACTTTTTGAGCGTTTCCAAAAGGAAGAATTTTCGTGTTTTGAAGTTTATGTGCTTTCTTTTTTATTAATGCCAACTGCTTACCGGCACCCATGAGGGTGAATAGGATAGGCAATTTTTCTTGCTCACAATATTTGGCGCAATCCAATAAATAACTTAGGTTATTAGCCTCACCGACAGCTCCTATATAGCCAATTTGTAAAGGATTCTGCTCATTAAAATGTTTGATACTGAAGGAAGGCTCAAAGAAATGGCAATGGGACAAATTCGGTATTACATACACTTTGGTTTGAGGAGACACAGATTCTATATAATTTCTAATGGGCGGACTCAAGGCAATTACTTTATTGGCATGAAAATAACATTTGCTCTCAAAGGAATAAAGCAGTTTTTTTAGCACGCCATTTTTAATCGCTCCCATTTGGATAGGAGCTTCAGGCCATAAGTCCCCAACTTCGAAATAATAAGGAATATTTTTTTTCTTCTTCAAGTGTAATGCAATCAAGCCTGTTGTTAGTGGAGTAGTCATGACATAAGCTAAGTCGACTCCACAAACAGTTGCAGCTTCTCTCTTTGCCAATCGCACAAAAAGGAGGAATGCTAGAATGCGTCTTATAAAACCGTATGTATTGTTATACTTTACTGGCAGGTATCGGACATCAATTCCATCAACATTTTTATTGCCGCGTTGGTCGTTGGAAGAAGTGATCATTGTTACTTCATGACCATGTTGGATCAATCCTTTTGCCAAATAATACGACCGTGTGCAGCCGCCCTCTTCTGGTGTTAAAAAGTATTGATGTATGTAAAGAATCTTCACTTCAACAAGTTCTTGGAAAATGAGCGTATTTACAATTTGCTTCGAGTAACAAATGGATTATCTCGATAAAAGATTCGATAATTAGACAAATATGGTCATTGACCACTATATAATCACGCCTTTCAAGGAAAAGGATAATGGATTCTAAGCCTCCTTTCTTCAATCCATCCTTTCGTTGGAAAAGATTCTTTCACCGGATAAAGATCAACTAACTAGAATTATCACATTGATCTTTAGATTTCTTTAAGCTTGGTTATTATCCATCAATGGAGATCCCAATTTATAGGACTAGGCTTTGGATGATGTCTTGAAACAACCCTGGTTGCGACGGAAACTATCAGAGTCCAGCGATTCCTTAAGAGATCTAAATGTTCTGCGCTAGCAGTTTAAATGATTGTTTATGTTGAGCAGTTTGACTTGCCATATCGGCTATTTGGCAGTGTAAAAATAAAAAAGCCTGATTTAATCAGGCTTTTAGATATCATTTAATTGAGATCTAAACTTCTTCTGACTTTTCGTCTTCCGCCGTTTGGTCTTGACCTGTTTCGTTTTCATGTGCTTCTTCCTCTTCCTCAACGTCTTCTATTGGGGTTAAGTTCGACGGCACCCCGTCAGCTTCATATGGAAAGACATCAACAAGGGTTGTCTTTGTTACGGCCGGAATTTCGAACGGGACGAGCATAGAGCTAAGGTTATCTTCAACTCTTTCGATTGCTTGTTTGGAGTCTTCCGCACAAACTAAGAAGTAGGTAACGACTTTAACCTCTTTTTCACTGTCGGCATCTACCGTCGAGTAGCTCACTTTACATTTGTACCAATAATCACTATCCTCATAGTTGATTACATCACCAATATTCGTCTTGGCAATCGCAGTTATTTGAAATTCACCATGAATATATTGCTCCATAGCCGCATATATTCTCGACTCAGCATCGGTGTAGGAAACGGCATCTACCAAATATGTTTCGGTCACTTGTTTCATGCCACCTTCTTCTAATTGCTTACCGTATTTTACTTTACAAGTGAACCAGATCTTCATTGGATTATGGATGTTTTAAGTTTGAAATTACCTTTAAATGATTGCAAAAATAACCTCTCTTTTATAGTCCGCCCTCTCGATTCGAGACTTTAAACCTAAAAATTGAAGAGTTATTAGTTGAAAAGATTTAACTCCTTGATATACAAGCAATTGTTTTCGTGTTGGCGAGTTGATATGCTACAAATTTAATGTGGGGTAATAGGAGGCTTTTTACCGGAAAGTAGCAGACATAATGAGGCGCCTGCTTTAAAAGTAAAATTTACTTTATGAGGAGGCGAATTTTCTACTTTTAGCAAAGCATAAAAAAACCATAAACGTTAGTTTATGGTTTTAAATATTTTGTTGAATGATTTTTTAGTCACAAAGCTGATCATAGACAAAAACATGTTCGGCAAAGTTTTTCCATTTGAATTTTTCGCCTTGGTAGTTCTCTGTAAAAACAGAACAGTTTTTGTAAAGCTCATTGAGGGCGTCTTTTTTGTATTTTGATTTTTTGTAAACAACAGACTTGCCGCCATCAAACACAACCAAATAAGACTTATCATCACCTCCTGTTACTTTTATGCCTCCAAGCGATAATCCTTTCGTTTCTTTAGCATTTGGATTTAAATAGATCTTGATTTTACTATCAAAGCCAGGGTTTAGCAATTGCATCATGACAGGTTTATCTTTCTTTTTAGGAAGTAATGCCTTTTCAAAATAGACCCATTCTCTGTTTATGACGTCATCAAAATTGATAGAGGATGCGCGCGTGATGCTTTGTACAGACATTGCACTTTCGATATTGGCAAGCTTACTCGGTTTTACGGCAAGGGATTGTACACCAGCTGACTTGAATTTGGCTTTAGTTCCGTCAGCTTTTTTAATTGTAAAAGATCTTAACTGACCCATTGCCAGCATGACTGTAGTTACTCGGCCGCTAACTGTGTCTCCTGCATTGGTCACCGCATAAGCTTCTTTGCCGCGGTTGATCTGGTCGCTTGATAATTCTGGAACGAAGTATTGTGCCTTGAGGACTATAAAAGATAAAGTGAATAAGGCTACTAGGGAAAGGTGTTTCATAATTATTTGGTTGTTTGTAAGAAGGAAGTTACAATACTCAACTTAAGAAAAAAAACAGTGGGTAATTTGGAACGTGTACTTTAACTACCTGTGAAGTATTTATATGGAATCCATGAGATAATGATGGAAAATAAGTGTCTTGAAAGGCGTCAGAGCTAATGAAATGTTAAGTTTCCCAAATTTCGACTTTATTTACTGTCTTTTTTTGTGCTTTTATTCAGGTGAAGCCTAGAGGAATTTGTGCTTTTAAAATGGAGGGTTTCCATAGGTCGTTTGATAGATCAGATTAAGAAAACCCAACGTACATGAAGTCTGTAGACCTTCTTCTCATTGAAATACTGAGGAAAAGTCAATCTGAATTTAGCATTCGGTCCGATGCTGTAGGCAATAGCAAAAGATACATGTCCCTAGGTTGATCGGTTGCGGAAATATATTTTTAACCTCGAGGTAAGCGTCGTAACGGTATTTTTACCTTTCCCGTGTTTCTGACATCTGCTATAGTTATTTAGGTATATTTTGGGTTTTTTATATCTAGGCTTCTACCATTTGTTGTTTCCATTTAAGTCTACAATCTTATTCTCACTCCTTTTTGTTTAAGGAATAAGCAGGCTTTTTATTAACCTACGTTTACTTTTTTGCAAGCAAAGAGAGCATAAGGAAAGGTTCAACCTCTGGAAGAAGGCAATGAGTACCCAAAAACGATTCGATATAATTTAATCGCGTAAGAGTCAGTCAAGCTTGATATAAAATCGCCAATAATTTGACAACAAGAATAGACGGTGAGGCCCTCTTGGTTAAGCTTGATTTGTTGTTCTTCTGGGAGTAACCGGAAAACGGATTTCTGCTTTGGTGATAAAGCTTTCTGATCAAAATATTTATTGTGAGCGGAAAGCGTAAATGCTTCCATCAACTTACCAATTACCTCAAAGCCTCCAGCCTCTCGCTCTAAGACTTGTTTTGATCGGTAGATTTTATTGATCGATAACTCACTTATTTCGGCCATAATATCCTTTGAAGGAATGACGTCCGTCAAAGCTTGATCAAATTCAGCATTTAGAATATGAGCTTCATTTTCCAAAAAGACAGCCACGCATTCTTGAACGAGTTTGTGGATGGCCATGGCTCTAAGCAAACCGAGTTTACCATTCTGTCCGAGAATTTTTTCTAACTTTTCAGGTTTGAAGTTTTCCCCTATGATTTTACCAAGTAAATCTCGCGTTTGCTCGAAAGAAACGAGACCTAAACGGCAACCATCTTCTAAGTCAATAATACCATAACAAATATCATCTGCAGCTTCCACCAAAAAGGCCAAGGGATGTCTTGACCAAATATTTTCACCGAATTGACTAAGGTTCATTTGATCAGCCAATTCTTTGTATTCTGCTTGGCTACTGGCATAAATTCCGTATTTCTTCTGACTTTTTCTGGCTTTTTCACTTTTGCAATGAGACAACCTTGGATACTTGGTAAATGCACCGAGACAGGCAAAGGTTAGTTTTAACCCTCCATTCATTTCATCATTGAGGATACGAAAACCTTGGGCATTTCCTTCAAATGAAATCAGGTCTGTCCACTCCTCAGGTTTTACTTTTTCCTGAAAAACCTTACCCAAGTCATTGTCTGTATAAAAAGAAGAGATGGCCGTTTCGCCTGAGTGCCCAAAGGGAGGATTACCTAAATCATGAGCTAAACTTGCAGCGGCGACTATTCCACCAAAATCATGTGTGGTGTATCCTGCTGCTTTAAGTTCGGGGTGCCTTTCAAGAACCCCTGCGCCCACATCTTTACCCAATGATCGACCAACACTCGATACTTCCAAGCTGTGCGTCAATCTGGTATGTACGAAATCATCTTCAGGCAGTGGAAAAACCTGCGTTTTATCCTGCAATTTTCTAAAAGGATGAGAGAAAATTAAGCGGTCATAATCTTGATCAAACCTGCTTCGGTTTGTGTGATCAATTTCCACATCTCGTTTATCTCCAAACCTTCGGGGTGACAATAGCTCCAGCCAATTCATCCGGCAAAATTACAAGTAGATTTTTTACTAACCTTACAATATTGTTTTCTACTTTTTAGATTGGACAAAGAAGTAGTAATTATTGTCGTAAAAGCCTTTTTGTATTATAGAAAACGACAAGTGTCGAGTGCAAAGAAAAAATGATTACTCGTGGCTATTGTAGTATTTATCCACTTCAGACCCTTTTCAGACCCTCTTTGGGTACCCAAATAAGATGGGTTTACGAAAAGAGACAAATTTAAGCTTTTCTCATGATCAAGGATATAAATGTCGAGCTCATTCCATTCTATCATCAACGAAAGGCCATAATGCTTGACTTATGCTATCAGTTTTCGTCATAAAAACGGCTATGTAGAAAGTGATGAGGCTGTAGCACCTATGAATTTCGTTGGACCGGATACCCTGAGTTCGATTATTAAAGAGTTAAGAAGTCTGCGGAGAGATTTAATTAGTGTTTTGGTGGAAATTTCTCTGTTTGAGCGCAGCGACAGGGCTGCCTGGCGGTTTGAAATTTTCTGATCTTTTTGCCGTTTTTCGGTCCAATTCTTTAGACAAGAAAAAATGACCGGGCGTTCTTGAAGACTAGCCGTCCGCAAGCCACCTAGTTTGAGGAAAAAACTACGTTCGAAGCTCAAAAACGATTACTATATTATCAATTTTGGCTATAAAGTGCAAAGTTATTTATCGAACTCATGTTAGTAGGAAAGCGTTCGTTCAATCAGAGAAACCGCATTAATTTCCTTAATTTCTGTGGCTCATAAGAAGCCAAAGAAATTATTTTATGATAAAATGTAGTTTCATGCCTTCATGTGAGTCGACAAAGCCGAGCTTTCCGTAAAACCTAATCGCATCTGGTCGTTGCTTATCTGTGGTCAATTGCATTACATGAGCACCTATTCTTTTGGATTCTTCAATAGCCCACTCGAAGACTTTTTGACCAAAACCTCGTCCAGTGTAATCTTCCCGAATTCTCACGCCTGCAATTTGCGCCCGAGTTCCACCTTGATAAGTGAGAGATGGAATAAATGTTTTTTGAAAGGTTCCAATGACTTGTTTGTTGTGCTCGATGGTCATAAGTTTTTGGTTTGGATCTTTTCTCAAGCGTCGTAATAACATTCAGGAAGTGGATTATCGAACGTTTCTCTTTTTGCGCCAAGCGTATCATTGCCAAGCATTTCTATGATTGCTGGAAGGTCGGTTTTGCGTGTTTTTCTGATTTGCATAGCTATTCAACGCTAGCTATTTTTTCATTGTTCTTTCCCAGAAAAACGAGCTTTTTCTCGCAAGTAATTCATTCAATATCAAAAGCAAACAGAAGAGGTTCAAAACAAAATCAATCGCTCAATGGGATATGCCTTTAGTCAATCTCCTATGATTGAGAAGTAAGCAGTTTTATACCCGGCTCGAACTCGCATAAAAGTTTGTTTCCATCACTATACGATAAGGCGAATATCAAGTAATCTTTCGCCCCGATATAGTTAATTCTGTGGCGGGGACAACAAATCGTGGTAGGGTTTTATATACTCACCTGACGAAGTATTTTATTTCGGTTGAATTCGATCTAAGGCTGAAACCTGTCAGGTTTTAAAACGGTAATAGCGAGTTTTGCCTTCATTTTTGTTCATGATTCGAAACAAAGAAAGAGCATAGTTCAGCGCATTTTTTGGAGGGTTTTATTTGTAAACATCACTAAAGGATGCGCCCGGTGAGACGCTAGTAAAACGAAGTAGACGGGATTTTTAAAAAGGAATGTCAAAAATCGATGAAATATTACCGACAATCGAATGCTGATGTCCTGTAAGTTGGAGTTTGTCAACTTTGTTGTGAATAAGCGATTAATTAAAATGAAAAATATCCAAAACTCCTTAGTGCTGTTGTCCATTTTTATTTTGCTTAGTTCTTGCGTTAAAGAATATGGGCATGATAACATTACCCTTGCGAAAACTGGTATTGAAGCACTCAATGTGCCTGATGACTTTAATTATGCAATGTATGCTGAGCAAAATGTCAATATAAATTTTGACGCTGGCTCAAGTAGACTTTTGGGTAGTGAAATGATACAATACGCCGTAATTGGTACTGATCTCAACGACAGTATTTATGGACTAAAGTCAGGGCATATATCTTTGATAGAGGGATTAGGGGTTATAATAAATAAGCCATTACATATTGAAGAAATATTTTTGTACACAAAGTACAATGGTAACGCAAAGTTCTTCGATTTAAATTCTGGTGAAATTAATATTTCTGTTGCTGATTTAGTCGTTGATGACCAACTATTTGAAAACAATAATTCGAGAGTAAGTAGTATCCCAAATTGCACATCATTTATAGGCAATGCCACCAAAATAAGCTGTAAAAACGACGCTGTAACTATTAAATCAAGTGCTTCTTTTAAATATGTAGACATCATTTTCTACAACGATGTAGTAAGTAGGTTCACAACGAATGAAATAGGGGAGATCAACGCAAATATGAATCAATGGACTTTTTCAGGTTTAATTAATGGTTATGCCATTGGTCAGATCAGGTCATTTACCGTTTATGCAGAATGCAGGACATCACCTTTAATAGTAGGGATTGAGTTAGTTACATTCGTTAATCCTTGCATTGACTTATCTATTGATAGTGATAATGACGGTGTTTCAGATGAGTATGATATAGCCCCAAATGATCCTAATGTTTCATCGGCTGTCTACTTGCCGGCGTACGATGGATATGCAACTTTTGCTTGTGAAGATATGTGGCCTCATAAAGGAGATTACGATTTTAATGACCTAGTCGTCTCACATAAAGCCACAGTTTACGCAAATGCTGAAAATATGGTCACAAAAGTTAAATATGATTTTAAGATAAGGGCCATTGGTGCACGCTTCAACAACGACTTCTGTATCAGCTTTACAGACCCAACACATACTGCAACGTTGGGAACACTTGCTCCAGCGGATATCAATTATCAAAAAATAGCGGTAGATGATCTTACTGAACTCAGGTTTGAGCGCTTTCGAGAGATGTATGGAGCGGATGGTCTTGTAAATACAGACACGTCTAATCAATTTATTGAACCAATTGACGTCTCTATTGAGCTTATCTTCGATGGTAGTGTCAGTTTAGACAACTTTAAAATTGAAGAGTATTTGAGAATTAATCAGGAAGATGGCCGTGAGGTACATAAGCCAGGCAGGGCATTCACTTCGCTAATGGATCTCAGTTTGTTGGGTTTTGCAGATGATGATACCAACCCTGCCGCGCTAAAATATTTTAAAACAGTAGACAACCTTCCTTGGGCTTTAGAAATACCTATTGAATGGGAATATCCAAAAGAACAAATAGAAATCACCAGGGCTTATCCAAATTTTAAAGATTTCGCACAAGGAAGCAGTAATTCACCATGGTATTCAGATGCGAATGAGAATAAAGTTCAGAAGCATTTGTATAGAAAGGAGTAATTGATCTCTGATTTAGAGATGACACGACTTCCAATTGATAGAAGGTCTTAAGCATAAATTACAATGAGCTTGTGGAGCATACTTCACAGGCTTTTTTTTCCTAAAAGTAACCGATAATGGGTTCACCTTGTATTATCTATGTTGCAAAATATAGCCTGAGCCTTTTGATTTTTCAACTGTCGCAAGTGTCCTTATTTGATATGTAATTAAGACGAAATTTCCTAATCAGGATTTTCAAAAGGAGAGCATCACTAGTGGAACTAAGTATATCTTTTTGAATGGGAGTTATGATCCACTTGATTGAGCAGCCTCTCAAAATGTGAAATCCGTTTTATGGTTTTAAGATTTGCGGGGTATGCAATTACTGGCTTTTTGGCTCTAGTTGGAAATGGGCTCATCAAGTTTTGAAGAATTGGAATTTTCAAGGGATATCAATTTTACTTTTTGATAGTATTTTTAATGGATAAGGAGAAAATTAAAAATATAGTATTAATTATATATCTACTTTGATTCTGGTTTAAACAAGAGCTAATTTTGTTACGAATATTATAATTATAAAAATAATGAAGACTCTCAAGCAATACTATGTTGCCAACATCTTGATTTTGTTTGTTGGGATAGGTCTTATCGTCACAGGGTTAGTTTTGGTAAGTGACCAGTCAATTCTATTTCTTTCTTTGATCTCAGGGTTCGTAGGAGTTACTCTGACTTTTATATCGGTGAATTTACTGGTTGATCTCAACGAGATCAGGAAGCTTCAAAAGCAGTAGTTAGCGTCTCTCTAGAGAGATAAGCGTCTGATTCAGGATGTTTGAGATCGAGGTTTGCAACAGAAAAAAAGGAAGCCATCGTGGAACAGCCATCGTGGAACAGCCACTATGAAATGGAATCCTTTCGGAAATCGATCTGCCGAAGCGGAGTATTTACTCGATAAACGTAACGAAGAGGTCGGACATTATGGACAGTCACTAGTTTGTATTAGCGCTTGACCAATGGAGCCTTGTCTGAAGCAGAAATCCAACAACAGCGCTAAACCGATCCTTTTACTTTTATGTCACGCCCCACTTGATCGAGGATCTCATCAAAAATGAAACTAACGGGTTTTTAGCTTTGAGATTTGCTGGGTTTGGAGTGGTGGTTTTTTGGTATTGATTACAAATGAGCGCGTGTAAGTGTTTTGTCAGAATGCGAGCCAAGGCAGATTACAAATGAGCACTAGCTGAAGGAAGAATGTTTTATGTTTTCCCGTTCAGCATCAAATCTAAAATTGAATAAATCAAAGGTTGCGGAGGTGTAAAATATCTAATGACTATTAGCCCGGTCGTTGGTTAGTAGTGCGCATAAACACGTTCGCTAAAATAAATTGTTAATTTCCCTTCATGAAGGGCGTTTTTTTAACTGGCATTATATTTTTTTAACCAGTTGCCTACAAGAGAAATTTGAGAGAGAAAATCCGGATGGGGATTGTGATTTTGATCCGCTTGCTGGTTGTATTGATACGCCTTTTAGTATTGTAGATGCTGGTACCTATCAGAATTTGGTAGGTTATGATGGCCAGCGAATAAACCCTGACTCAGTAAAAATAGTAAACTCCCGTGGACAGGAGATATATTTCGACCTCTATACATTTGCTAATGGATGGAATATTTTCGAAACCTTTGGCCCATTCCAAGAACTACATTGCTTTAATCAATGCCGTCTCGACTCTGCTTTTACACGTACCTATTATATGTACCTTGGCAATGGCGATACAGATACCATTGAAGCTCAGTTTGCTCTAAATGAACCTCACCCTGTGCTTTATTACAATGGGGAAGACGCTACAACGCCAGATAGTAGAGTTTCGATCACAGGTCGTGTTTACAGCCCATTTTGGCTTCAAAAATCAGTTATCTAACCTAATTTTTATATTATGAAAAATTTTTGTTTTTGTCCTGCTTTATTTTAGGTGCAATTGCATTTGCACGAGACATTGGCGAGATATGCCGTTCCCAGATGAATCAACCGAAACCATTTTCCCTGGTACGACAATAATGATTATTTGGAAAATTATCTGATTTAACGAGGTTTTTATAATTCAAACTTAAGAACGAGCTGCCCTACGGTCAGGTACGAAATACCTGTTGTATTACACCTTTACCGAAATGATGCCGGTGATCCTGCGACCAATGTAGGAATAGGCCACATTCTGGTTTATTTCAACGAGGCAAATGCAATTTTTAACAATGCCAATGCTGAAATTCAGTTTTATGTAGAGGAGATAAGAGTAAAAAATATTGAAGCTGCACGCACAGGTATTGATGATTTTGTAGAGGTAATCGATTTTTTTAGTGATGAAGGAGTAATAGGAGTTATAAACATTCATTTCATTAGAGAAAGTGATCATAATAATTCTGGTTATGCTATAGCGCCATTTTATCCTACATTGGCTCAATCTAAATGGAACTGTTTGGTAACAACATGGCGACAAAACAGACCCTTTATTGGCACAACTTTAGCTCATGAGTTGGGGCATACATTGGGACTATTGCAGACTCACCATCCTGGAAGATTGAGGTCATTAGCTGTCAATGATGACAATGGGTCTATTTTCAATGGTTGCTTCCAAGAAAGCAGCGATCCAAACCAATCAAATGGTTTGGCTTGCGTTTTGTTTGGAACACGTGGTGCTAAGAAAAATCAGATTAACGGTGATTTTTTAAGAGAGACGCCAGTAGATCCAAGCCAAGGTTTTCGTCAAGATAATAATAATATTCTGAAAAGAACATCTCCAACTTCAGATTGTGAATATGAAAACCCAGGTTTTGGAAACGACTATACAAAAGACAATAGCGCCGGAATCCGGACACCTCCAATACGTAATATTACGTCTTATACGTCTTTCACATGTCGAAATGAGTTTAGTAATCTTCAGATAGGACAGATGTGGCACTTCATTGAGACTGAGTTTAATGGACACACCGGACAAGTATGTTCCAACGGAGGAAGAACTGTTACTTTGACTAACCCTCCGCCAAACATAAATATCTCATGGACTGCTGGTCCAGATAACCTTGTTCATAGTAGTACCAGATCAGGGAATGGAACAACTGCCTTTGTAAGAGCTAATTCTACCAACACAGGAGCATATGTGAGTGTTACTTTTCACCAAATAGAAGACTGTAATTTCTTTAACACTTCAGTTGATATGTGGGTTGGTGCCTCAGGTTTTAGTTCTGGTGATTTGAATGGTCCATCAACAATGTATATTGGCAATACGAGTAGTTTCTTAGGACCAACAGCCAACAATGTCGACTATTATAGTTGGCATTTTCCAAACGGTGGCTTTAGCTTAGCAGTGTAGGGTATTGCAATTTCGCGATAAACAAAGCAACTGGAAGCACCGGACTAAAAGTTATTGAATTACGTGCACATAATGAATGCGGTTACTCTAGGAAGTATACTTACGTTGATGTTAAAAGATCATCTACTGGCGGAGGTGGTTCCGACCCTTGTGTTAATGCTTTGATTTTATCGCCAAATCGAATTATTGGTAATAACATTGAGGAACTTGTATTACCCCCAGGAGGAGGAGATCCTTGCCTTCAATCTACTATGGCTACTTCAGAAAATAAGACTACAAAGCTTGATTCTTTTCAGATGGAGAATGTTGAAAAAGAGGGAGCTATATTCGTCACGAATTATCTTGGAGAAAAAGCATCGCGGGAAAAAGATAAATTTAAGACTCGATAAGCTAAATCCTGGGATTTACATGCTTCATTATGTTTATAAGGGTGAAGAATTACTTCCGACAAAATTCATCAAAGAATAGCCCTAACTGAGAAAAATTAAAAAGGGTGAATTAAAAGTCACCCTTTTTTTGTTCGTTCACTTCTACATTCTTCTCCCAATACCGACAAAAGCAGGTAATCTTACACTCTTCACATTTTGGTTTTCTAGCAAGGCATACATATCTCCCATGAAGGATCAGCCAGTGATGTGCTTTATGGATATATTCGTCAGGAATGTGGCGAACGAGTTGCTTTTCCACTTCCAATGGAGTTTTGGCAGTTTGTGTAACCATTCCCAGTCTTTTGGAAACTCGAAAAACATGGGTGTCCACCGCCATAGCTGGCTGATTGTAAAGCACTGAAACCACGACATTAGCCGTTTTCCTCCCCACACCTTGGAGTCGCTGTAATTCCTCAATGGTGGCAGGTATCTCGCCACCGAAATCTTCCATGAGCATTTTGCTCAAACTAATAAGGTGCTTGGATTTATTGTTTGGATAAGTGACGCTTCGAATGAGCGCAAAGACTTCCTCAAATGTGCCCAGCGACATAGCCGCAGGGTCGGGAAAGCGTTCGAAAAGTGCAGGTGTAACCTTGTTGATTCTTACGTCGGTGCATTGCGCACTAAGCACGACGGCTACTACCAGTTCAAATGGGTTACTATAATTTAATTCAGTCTCCGGGTCTGGAAACGTGTCTTTAAAATAATCAGTAAACGCAGCGAATCGTTCCTTTTTATTCATGTCTAAAGTTTAATTGAAAGCATCTATGCCAATATAGCATACATGCTCTCAAAATTAGACAGACTCTTTCTCATACGAAGCAGAATAAGCTAAAATGCTATTGACCGTTTTTTGACTCGGCTTATAGATAATGTTGTCCAGCTTAAGCTTTGGGTATTGAAGTTCTACAAGTTTATCTTGTAAGTCACTGTCTGTAAATACAGCGCTTTGTATCTCATCGTGTTGGACCCGACTCAGGTCATTGTATAAAAATCTAAGTAGGTCATTCTCTGTAAAAGTTTTGGTCATACGCATTATTTGTTGTTTTCAATTTCTTTCTCAAATTGATCAAGGCATAACGCATACGTCCCAAAGCAGTATTAATGCTCACATTTGTAGCTTCGGCGATATCCTGAAAGCTCATCTGCATGTAGTGTCTCATCACGAGAACTTCACGCTGACTGTCTGGTAAGTCTTTAATGTGCTGCTTAAGAGCATTGTATGTGTCTTGCTTAATCGTTTCTGTTTCTATAGGAGCTTGCGAGAATTCCAAAGAGTTGAATAAACTTCCTCCGTCTTCCATGACGATGGTAGGGTATCTTTTGTCTTTTCTAAACTGATCAATAGCGATATTGTGGGCAATACGAAGGATCCACGGCAAAAACTTACCTTCTTCATTATATTTCCCTCCTTTGATCGTTTTGATAGCCTTGATGTAAACTTCTTGCATCAAGTCCTCTGCAACGTATCGGTCTTTTACGATTAAAAAAATAGTAGTATAAACCCTATTTTGATGTCTTTCCAATAATTCAGCAAAGGCCTCTTCGTTTCCATTTTTGTACAGCGTCACTAGTTGTCCGTCTGTCATTTTTGTACTACTCATGTATGTTACCTGTTTAATTAACGTAGAGGTTTACTTCTATATTGCGTGGGTTTAAGTGAAACGATAAAATCAAATGTATGTCAACTTTGGGATTGAACCAAATCTTCCATCTTTAATTTCTACTTTTGCAAACAATTCAAATCAATCATACACTTACTTTAGTTAGGAATACTGAATGAAGGTTTTGAGAGTGTTTAACAGCTTAAATGTTGTTTGTTTTTCTCAAAAGGCTTTCCATAATTAAGATAAAAGCGGTCAATGACTCAAAATATAGATCAATACGATCCTAAGGAATACATTATTATAAAAGGTGCCAGAGTTAACAATCTGAAAAATTTGGATGTGGCTATACCTCGAGACAAGCTTGTTGTTATTACTGGGTTATCCGGTTCAGGTAAGTCGTCGCTGGCATTTGACACCCTTTTTGCCGAAGGCCAAAGAAAATACGTGGAAAGCTTGAGTTCTTATGCTCGCCAGTTTCTTGGGCGTATGGAAAAGCCGGAAGTGGATTATATTAAAGGAGTTTCTCCTGCAATTGCCATCGAACAAAAAGTTTCTTCTCGCAATCCAAGATCAACCGTAGGCACGAGCACAGAGATTTACGATTATCTCAAATTACTTTTTGCCAGAATTGGCGTAACATATTCACCCAAAAGTGGAGAAGTTGTCAAAAAAGATAGCGTCACTGATGCGGTGGACTACATTCTTTCTTTTAAGGAGGAAAGTCGTGTGATCATCGCTACTCCTTTGAGTATTAAGGAAAAAAGATCGATCAATAAGGAGCTGGAAATCCTCATGGGGAAGGGCTACACCCGAGTGCTCGTTGATGGAGAGATCACCTTTATTGAAGACATGCTCCAAGCCAAGGTAAAAAAGGATACCAACATTGAAATATTAATCGACCGGGCAGTTGCCAAAAAGGATGAAGACAATCAGTACCGATTAGCAGATTCAGTACAAACGGCTTTTTTCGAGGGAGAAGGAGTATGTAAAGTGATTATTGTCGGTAAGGAGGACAAAAGCTTTTCTGATCTTTTCGAACTAGATGGCATACGATTTGAAGAGCCGTCGGTTAATTTTTTTAGTTTCAATAATCCATATGGCGCATGTAGAAAGTGTGAGGGTTTTGGACGAATACTAGGTATAGACCCGGATTTGGTCATACCTGATCCAAATATGTCCGTTTATGATGGCGCTGTGGCTCCATGGCGTGGGGAAACTTTGCAGTCTTGGTTACGACCTTTAGTGAAAAGTGCCATTCGCTTTGACTTTCCAATCCACCGAGCCGTCAATGAATTGACGGAAGAAGAATATGAGCTTCTCTGGACAGGGAATAAATATTTTGATGGATTAAACGCATTTTTTGAGTTCTTAGAATCGCAAACTTATAAAATACAGTACCGAGTAATGCTTTCGCGTTACCGAGGAAGAACTAATTGCCCTGAGTGTAAAGGCACCCGACTAAGAAAAGATGCTGGCTATGTTAAAATAGGGGGAAAATCAATTGCGGAGTTAGTCTTACTTCCTGTTGATAAGATTTCGGGATTTTTTGGTCAATTGTTATTGCCAGAGGCTCAACAAAAAATTGCTAAAAGAATCCTGACTGAGATTACCAACAGGCTGGAATATCTTGAGAAAGTTGGTTTGGGATATTTATCATTGAATAGGTTAACCAACACCTTGTCCGGCGGGGAGTTCCAAAGGATCAAGTTGGCTACTTCTTTAGGCAGTGCCTTGGTTGGCTCCATGTATATTCTCGACGAGCCGAGCATTGGTCTGCATCCAAGAGATACTGACCGGTTGATTGAAGTGTTGCTCGAACTTAAGAGAATAGGGAACACGGTAATCGTGGTGGAGCATGAAGAAAAGGTAATGGAAGCAGCCGATCAGATTATTGACATAGGTCCGGCGGCTGGTGTGCATGGAGGTGAGCTCGTATTCCAAGGAAGAGTCGATGAACTCAATGGCGATAGCGATTCTTTCACAGCGAAATACTTGAAAGGAATTGAAAAAATAGAGACCCCTACCAGAAGACGCCAATGGAATCAAAAACTGACCATTGAAGGCGCTAGAGAGAATAATCTAAAAAATGTAACGGTAGATATTCCTCTTGGGGTTCTTACGGCGATCACAGGTGTTTCTGGTTCAGGGAAATCCACGTTGGTTAAGAAAATAGTTTATCCTACAATTGCCAAAATGTTAGGCTTGACTGGTGATGCCACTGGTAAGCATGATAGGATTACTGGGGACTATAAAAAAATTACACAAATAGAATTTGTAGATCAAAACCCTATTGGTAAAAGTTCCCGATCGAATCCGGTGACTTACGTAAAAGCCTATGACGGTATTCGTCAGCTTTTTGCAGAGCTCCCAGCTTCAAAACACAATGGCTTTAAGCCGGCACATTTTTCGTTCAATGTGGATGGCGGACGATGTGAAGTTTGTGAGGGAGAAGGGACAGTAACTGTAGAAATGCAGTTTATGGCGGATTTGCATCTCCAATGTGAAAACTGTCGAGGAAAAAGATTCAAAAAAGAAATACTAGAGGTCACTTACAAAGAAAAGAATATCTCGGATATTTTGAATATGACCGTGGAAGAGTCTATTGACTTTTTTGCCGACAAGGCAGTAATTGTAAATAAAATACGACCATTAAATGAAGTTGGGCTTGGTTATATCAAGCTCGGTCAATCGTCTAGTTCCTTAAGTGGAGGAGAGGCACAGCGCGTAAAGCTGGGTTCATTCCTTGGAAAAAACAATGCCGCCAAGAAAGACCATATACTATTCATTTTTGATGAACCCACTACGGGTTTACACTTTCATGATATTAAAAAGTTGCTTTTGGCAATCAATGATTTGATCGACCAAGGGCATTCAGTCATCATCATTGAGCATAATATGGATGTAGTTAAAAATGCAGACTGGATCATAGACCTTGGACCTGACGGGGGAGAAAAGGGCGGTGATATCTGCTTCGCAGGGCTACCAGAAGATATGATTAACTTAGCGGATAATCACACAGCTAATTATTTAAAAGAGAAACTCCAATAATATTATTTTGCACATTGACCCAAGGTGAGCAATTAATTTTAAAAAATATTTTTACGATGAGAAAAAACATTGCAGCAGGTAACTGGAAAATGAACCTGACTATCGAAGAAGGAAACAAGTTGACATCAGAAATTGTCAATATGGTAAAAGATGAAGCTAACACGGAGACTCAAGTTATCTTGATTCCACCTTTCACACATTTGACTTCCGTCAAAAGCCTGATTGGATCTTCAAAAAACATCTTTTTAGGCGCTCAAAATTGTCACACAGCAGCTTCAGGAGCCTATACTGGGGAGACTTCTTTGGCCATGCTTGAATCCGTGGGCACGACACATGTCGTCGTTGGACATAGCGAGCGAAGAGAGTATTTTGGTGAGTACAATGCGTTATTAGCCGGTAAGGTAAAAGTGATTTTAGAGAAGGGACTTACGCCAATCTATTGCTGTGGAGAGAAATTAGAAACCAGAGAAGCAGATGCTCATTTTGACCTCATTAAGGCACAAATCGTAGAAGGGCTTTTTGATTTATCTGCAGAGGATATTCAAAAAGTAATTATCGCATATGAGCCAGTGTGGGCTATTGGAACAGGAGTAACAGCAAGTGCTGATCAAGCACAAGAAATGCACGCTTTTATTCGAGGCTTAATTACCGAACAATACAGCGTAGAAGTATCGGCGGAAATTTCTATCCTTTATGGAGGAAGCGTGAAGCCAGGAAATGCACAAGAAATTTTCTCAAAAGAAGACGTAGATGGTGGTCTTGTTGGAGGCGCAAGTTTACAGTCAAGAGACTTTACAGATATTATCAAAGCATTTTAAATGGACTTCATTGGTCTGAAAATAAATTGCTCTGCCGACATGCAAGAAATTGTGTTGGCGGAGCTTTCTTTATTTGAGTTTGTTGCTTTTGAGGAATTGGAAGACGGCATATATGCTGCTTGCGAGGAGAAAGATTGGGATGAAAACGAGATTAAGGAAGTCTTAGAGAAGTATAATCTTTGTTTTTCTTTTCAAAAAGTAGAGAAGATAAACTGGAATGAAGAATGGGAAAAAAATTATGATCCTGTCATTATCGATGACCAGATTATTGTACGTGCTTCGTTTCATACACCAAGGCCAGCGTTTCCGCATGAAATTATTGTGACGCCAAACATGACCTTTGGTACGGGTCATCATGCAACCACCTACCAAGTATTGAAATACCAATTTGGTATGGATCATGAAGGCAAGCGTGTGCTCGACATGGGCTGTGGAACTGGTGCTTTGGCGATTATGGCTGCTCAAAAAGGAGCAACAGATATTTTGGCAGTCGATATTGATGAGTGGTGCGTCGAAAACACAACGGAAAATATAGCATTAAATAATTTTCCGGAAATCAGGGTAAAGCAAGGGAGTGTGGATATTTTGGAACAAGAGGCACCATTTGAAATCATCTTGGCGAATATCAATAAAAACATTCTTCTCGATCAGATAGAAATGTATTCAACCAAACTTGAAAAAGCAGGTATGCTTGTTCTAAGTGGGTTTTATGAACACGATATTGATGATCTTTTGCTGCATAGTGACCAATTTCAATTACAATATGTTGATCGTAGTACAAGAAATAAGTGGGCAATGCTCGCATTAAGAAAGATTTAACTCAGCTTTATTTAATTTTGAGTTTACTTATAGCATAATTCACACCACAATATGGAGTTTATACGTTAGGTAAAGACTTTATTCACAGAACAGGTTTTCAGCTTCATGCGTCGATTTCTTCTCATTTGTTTAATTATCGTGACCTCAGTCTCTGCTGAGGCACAGAAGTTATTTTCCGATGACGTCAATGTCTTCTATGGCGAAGCGGTCAGGGCTATAGAGTCAGTAGGAACAGAAGCCGCGAACAAGGTTTCTTTTGATTTTAGAAACGCTTGGAAATCCAAATACACCACCGAGCAAAAGGAAAAAATACAAACTATAGCAAAAGCAATGCAGCTTAAGGGCTATGGTTTAACTCCGTATTTATGGTGGTATTTTAGTTATTTGACTTATGCGGTATCGCAAGCCGAATTAAATAGTTCGCAATTGAGCAATGTCTTGGACATCAATGCTAAGGTACTAGAAACCCTTCCGAAAGCTGAATATGCCAATTTCCTACTTGGGCTAAACACATTCATGGCGCGCCGGATGCTTACGGCAACAAAGAACTTGGTGATTACGACAGATCAAGGCTCTTACAGCTTTGAAGTAGTGGGTTATTTAGAGCCAGAACCGGAAGAGGAGATGTTTGTAGACAGAGACCCTGTAATTATATCTGTCGCGGAAGACCCGCAAAGTGATGACACCTTCTCTGATGATTGGGGTTCAACTGACGACTGGGGGAGTTCAAATGATACGGGTTCAACAGATGATTGGGGCTCAAACGACGATTGGGGCAACTCAACGGATGATTGGGGCAGCAGTGGAACGGATAGTAACAATGGTTCCGATAATCAAGCACCTGAAAGGCAAGAGTTCGCGGCGGCAAGTGAAGATTTTGTACAAAGGAATATGGATCGCTACGATCCTCCCCTAGCGACAGGACCTATGATAAGGCTTCAAAACAATAGCCTTATCATGGCAACACCTTATGATTCCTTGATCATCAAAGAATTTGACGGTTCATTTCTATTAGGGTCAAGAGTTTTAGTTGGAAAAAATGCCAAAGTGAATTGGCCACAATATCATTATAACCATAGATCGGCCAAGGTTACGATGACTGATTTTTTTATTGATAAAGAACAATCAGACTTTTGGACTCCATATGCGAAGCTTGATTTTCCAGATTTAATTGCTGGTACGGTAGACGGCCTTTTTGAGTTTAAGACTCAAAAAAGAACAGTCAGAATTGGTCGCTATCCAATTTTCACGTCTAACAAGGGGGATATTCGAATAGCTTGGAGTGAAGAAAAAATTAATTATATCGGTGGAATAAAGTTACAGGGCAATATACTCTACGGGGAAGCTATTTCGAAAGAGCGTGGAAGACTGAAAATTCTAGATGGAAAAGGGAACAGTCTCATTTTTAAGGGAGAGTCTTTTCTTTTTAAGGATTCTCTGATTACTTCTGAAAATGCCAGTCTTTTTCTTCAGCATGGAGAGGATAGTATAACGCATAGCGCCACTTCTTTCATATTTGATCGTGGGACTAAAGAGTTGACACTTTATAGAAATAAAAACCATGAAATGGAACCGTTTAAAACGAGCTATTTTCAGGTTGAAATAGACGCGGAGAAATTGAGTTGGGACTTGGACAAGCAAACATTTGATTTTGATCTTGTCAATGCGAAAAACCTGAATCCAGCAGTCGTCAGATCTATTGATTATTTTAGTCAAGAAAGGTTTAAAAGATTTTCCGGAGGCTTTTCTTTTCACCCGATAGTCACAAGTATATATTATGCAAATAAATTCGGCATAACCAGCTTTAACGATGAGGAACTAAGGGCAGAGTTTAATGTCGATATTAAGCTGGTTAAAGCAGCCATGAAAATGCTCAACCAATATGGATTTGCTCAATATGACATTAAATCCGGTCAAGTTGATTTATTACCAAAGGCCTATCATTATTATAATTCAGCAGCACTAAAAAAGGATTTTGATAATGTCCTTGTAGCCTCTCATGAGAGTAAGAAACCTAATCTAACAGTTAATTTGGATTCTGGTGAACTAAAAATCAGAGGAGTAGACAGAGCATTTTTTACCACGGGCTTTGATATAGTCATGACGCCAGATTCGTCAACAGTTACGATGTTGAAAAATAGAGATGTCAGATATAATGGCCAAATCAAGGCTGGTGACTTTGTGTATACAGGACAAAACTTCACCTTCCGATATGATGATTTTATGGTGGAGTTGCCTAAAATCGATTCTATTCGAATTGAACTTCATCAGGATTCGACATCAGAAGGTGGCGGTATTCGAATTGAACTTCATCAGGATTCGACATCAGAAGGTGGCGGTGTACAGAACCAACTGACTGGAACTTCTGGTTCTCTCTACTTAGATTATCGAGATAATAAAGCAGGGAGGATTGAAACACAGCATTATCCTTATTTTATTTCTGATAGCGAGTCTGTCGTATATTTTGATGGTCCACAAATATTGGGTGGTGCATATGACAAGTCTGTGTTTTTCGTAATCCCCCCTTTCGAAGAAGATTCATTAGACTTGGATTCAGCAATTTACTTTGAAGGCTACTTTCAGTCTGGTGGTATTTTTCCAGACTTTAATGAAAAACTCGAAATACAAGCGGATAAATCTTTGGGATTCATTCATCAAATACCTGATCTGGGTTATAATTTGTATGGCACAGCGGCCAAAACTTACGAAGAAATATACCTGAGTAATGATGGCATAAGAGGAGGTGGGAAGATTGACTTTTTAACTTCGACGATTTATTCTAAGGATTTTGTGTACTATCCAGATTCGGTAGCTGCTTTTGGAACAAATGGACTAATCAATTCGGGAACACTGAATGGTGCTAGTTATCCAGAAGCTGTCCTTGGGTCTTTCCGAATGAAATGGAGACCGAGAAAGGATAGTATGTATATAGAAAACCTATACGAACCCTTCAAATTTTATAATGCTACAGCGGAACTTAATGGCACAGCTCACATCACGACTAATGGTGTCTATGGATCTGGCACAATGTTTACTTGGGGATCCAAGGCAATTTCTAATGAATTGAATTTTAAGGAATTTGAATATTCTGCGCGTCATGCAGACTTTGAAGTACTGACTGATGATCCTGAAAAACCAGCCATGGAGGGCGATGACATTTCACTCATATTTGACCTTACCAGAAACATTGCCGATATAAGCCCCGAGAAACAAGGAGTCGCGGCAATATCTTTTCCGTATGCCAAAATAAAGACATCAATCACAAAAGCAGTCTGGGATCTTGACGACTCTGTTGTGACCATGACGAAACCAGAAAATGTGCCTATATCAGCCTATTTCTTTTATTCTACTTTGGATGAGTTAAAAGGACTTAAAATAAACGCTGAGAAGGCGGATTATGATTTTAACACAAAAGAGCTCAACATTCAACAAATCCCATACATCCGCGTAGCGGATGGCTTGATTATTCCTGAAAATAATGAGACAACTATTCTAGAAAACTCGGTCCTTCAACCTTTCAACAATGCTGAGATAATTCTTGATACGATCCATAGGTACCATTACTTATATGACGGTAATATTCAAATTATTTCACGGGAGGAATTTGTGGGAACGGCGCTATACAGGTTGATTACGGGGAAAGATACCTTTGCAATAAAATTTAACAGCTTTGTTTTAACGGATGTGCCATTAGATGAAAAGAACAGCGAAAAAATGATGGTATCTGGAGGGGAAGTATTGGCAAAGCAAAACCTTAGAATCGATCCTGGATTTTTATATAAAGGACCTGTTACAATGTACTCCAAAAAGAAAGCTCTTGAACTGAAAGGTTCCGTTAAACCAGATTTGAAAGATGGTCCTCAAGACAATTGGATATTATTTGATAGAGCTCCGAAGGAAGACGGTGTTTCTTTTCAATTTGAAAGTGCTTTTTTTGAAAACGACGAACCTTTAACAGCGGGATTGTATTTTGACGTAAGTGGATCAATTTATACTTCGGCATTTGCCCCACCTCAATACGAAACTGATGAATCCTTTTTTATGCCAAAAGGGAAAATGTATTATGACTCTTTAAAAAGCAGCTTTGTTGTTGAAAATCTGACTAAGTCTAATGGAGAGAGTTACGAGGGACATACTTTTATTTATAATGATAGTGCTAAAAGTGTTGTGTTTGAAGGTAACGTTAATTTCTTCAATTCAGATCAGACGAATGTTAGTTTGAAATCCTCGGTACTTGGATATGGGACTATGCATGACAGTGAATACACAGCGGATAGTTTCATAGGGCTGGATTTTATTAACACAGTGGATCTGATGGATCTGATGGCTGCCGACTTAACAGACATAGTCGAAAGGCTTGGCCCTCCGTTGGCAAATGATATATCAGTTGAGTTGCTCTATAAATTGGCCAATTACACGAATGATAAGGTGACTAGAAGCTACGAGCAGGCAAGCTTAAAAGGATATAAACCATTATTTGATTTCGATGAAAATTTAGAAAGGTCAATTGTCATTAGTGGGGTTAAGATGAAATGGTCACAATCAGAAAAGTCCTGGTATAATTATACCAAGCTGGGAATATCGAATATTCTTGACATAGATGTAAATGCCAAAATGGATGGGTTTATGGAATTAAAGAAAGATCAGACCGGACTAGATGTACTTAATTTATTCATTCAGGCAGCTCCAGGAACATGGTATTACATTTCCTACAATGAGAATAACTTATTAATGTATTCTTCAAATAGTGAATTCAACGCTGTGCTAGCGGCCAAGTCAAATGTGAATAATGCCAAGCCTGGAGAGATGGTATTAGTTTCTGGAGATGAAAATGAAACCCTAAGTTTTATTAATTCATTTAGAGAAAAATATTTTGGTGTAACTGAGGCCTATAACTTAGTGGTTCCCGCTGATGCGGAGCTAGAAGACGAGGAGACTTTCGAAACAATTGAAAAAGACGATGAAGATGATGGTTTCGGCTTTTAGTAAAATCATTTCACCCCATATCAAAACAACTTAATGGAAGCAATAAATTATCAAAACGAAAATAAAGACAGGTTTTTAAGTGAGTTATTAGACTTGTTGAGAATTCCTTCTGTAAGCGCAGACCCAAAATTTAAAGGAGATGTAAGAGCGGCAGCAGAGTTTGTTAAGTCAAAATTTGAAGATGCAGGAGCGGATAAGACAGAACTCGTAGAAACGAACGGTCACCCAATAGTTTATGCTGAAAAGATATTAGACCCTGCTTTGCCAACTGTGCTGGTTTATGGTCACTACGACGTGCAACCAGCAGACCCTTATGAGCTGTGGGATTCACCACCTTTTGAGCCAGTCATTAAAAACAATAGGGTTTATGCGCGTGGAGCATGCGACGATAAGGGTCAAATGTATATGCATGTAAAGGCTTTTGAGTCTATGGTAAAGTCCAATGATCTGCCTTGTAACGCAAAGTTCATGATCGAAGGAGAAGAGGAGGTTGGTTCTTCACATCTGGAAACGTTTGTCAAGGAAAATAAAGAAAAGCTTAAAGCAGATGTGATTCTCATTTCAGATACTTCTATCCTTAGCAATGATACACCATCTATTACTGTTGGGTTGCGAGGGTTAAGTTATCTTGAAGTGGAGGTTACTGGTCCAAATAGGGATTTACATTCCGGGGTTTACGGGGGCGCGGTTGCTAATCCGATCAATATTCTTTGTGAGATGGTATCGTCGCTTCAGGATGAGAATGGGGTAGTAACGATTCCTGGATTTTATGATAAAGTGGAGGAGCTAAGTGCTGACCATAGAGCAGAGATGGCGAAAGCTCCTTTTGACCTAGAGGAATACAAGAAAGATCTTGCTGTCAATGATATAAAAGGAGAAACGGGATATAGTACTATTGAAAGAAGGGGAATCAGACCAGCTTTGGATGTAAATGGCATTTGGGGTGGATATATTGGTGAAGGGGCGAAAACGGTGTTGCCATCAAAAGCGTATGCTAAAATCTCCATGAGATTGGTGCCACATCAAGTAAGTGATGAGATTACAAATCTTTTCGAAGAGCACTTTAAGTCTATAGCTCCAGCCTCAGTAAGTGTGAAAGTAACGCCACATCATGGAGGGGAACCAGCAGTGATCTCTATCGACTCAAAGGCATATCGCGCTGCGAGTAAGGCATTTGAAACCGCATGGGGTAAAAAGCCGATTCCAACAAGAGAGGGAGGCAGTATTCCTATTGTAGCATTGTTTCAGAAAGAATTAGGTCTAGATCCAATTTTAATGGGTTTTGGTTTAGACTCAGATGCAATTCATTCTCCCAATGAGAGTTATGGCTTATTCAACTATTACAAAGGAATTGAAACGATTACTCAATTTTATCAGTTCTTCACTGAATTATCGAAATAGTACATGCGCATACTTGCAATATTTTTTGCTGCTTTATTAGCCATTGGCAGTCAGGCTCAAATATTAACCCCAGCTAAATGGTCAAATACGATTCCAGAGAAAAGTCTAGAAGTAGGTGATATTATTACACTTTCTTTCAAGACTGAAATAGAGGAAAACTGGTATGTCTATTCCTCTGACTTTGATCCTGATTTAGGACCAATTGTTACCACATTTGAGTTTGAGCCAAACGACACCTACGAGTTGGTTGGTGAGCTTCTCCCTGTTAATCCAAGTAAAGCTTATGACTCTCTTTGGGAAGGAGAGTATACTTATTTTAAGAAAAAGGGAGAGTTTAGGCAGCAAGTAAAAGTTCTTAAAGAGAACTATAAAATTTCCGGGATTTACATTTATCAAGTATGCTCAGACATAGATGGAAAATGTATCCCATTTGAAGACGAGTTTTTTTTTGAGTTTAAAAATCAAAAGAAACAAGTAGCAGAGCTTAGTAAGGAAATTTCCGTATTTGATCAGCGATCAAGTACAGACCCATACTCTTTGTTGTCATTTATGTTAGTTGCTTTTTTAGCAGGTCTGGCGGCCTTGCTCACACCATGTGTTTTTCCGATGATTCCAATGACAGTGACTTTTTTCACTGGGAAATCAGGAAATAAGAAGGGTCGAATAACGAATAGTTTGTTTTATGGAATCTCCATTATACTTATTTATGTATTAATTGGCGCAGTATTGGCGCCTTTTATGGGGCCCGAAACAGCTAACGACTTAGCTACAGGATGGATTCCTAATATTATATTCTTTACCGTATTTGTGCTTTTCGCGCTTTCATTCTTCGGGTTATTTGAGATTACGCTACCACATAAATGGGTGAATGGCGTAGATCAGCTAGGTGACAAAGGCGGTTTTGTGGGTATTTTCTTTATGGCACTAACGCTTGTTCTGGTTTCTTTTTCCTGTACGGGTCCACTGGTAGGAAGTTTATTGGTGGAGTCAGCAGGAGGTCAAATCCTAAAGCCCATTTTAGGTATGTTCGCCTTTTCGGCAGCATTTGCCATTCCATTTACCCTTTTCGCGCTCTTTCCGGGCTGGTTAAAAGCATTACCAAAATCAGGCGGTTGGCTAAATTCGGTGAAGGTGGTGTTGGGTTTTTTAGAGCTTGCATTGGCATTCAAATTCTTAAGTATAGCAGATCAGGCTTATCACTGGCATATTTTGGACAGGGAAATCTATTTGGCTATCTGGATTGTTATTTTCTCATTTTTAGGACTGTATCTTCTAAATAAAATCAAGTTGTCAGGCGATACTGATGAGACCCGTGTCTCTGTACCCCGTCTTGTTTTGGCGATTATCACTTTTACATTTGTCACCTATCTTATTCCCGGAATGTTTGGCGCACCGCTAAAAGCCTTGTCAGGATATTTACCACCTATATCTACGCATGATTTCAATTTGATGGAGGTAAATAGATATACCATGGCTAATTCGGTAGAATATGCCAGCGACGAATGCGAGCCACCAAAATATGAAGATATCCTTCATTGGCCTCACGGGCTAAACGGGTATTTTGATTATGCTCAGGCAATGGCTTGTGCGAAAGCGGTAAATAAGCCACTATTTATAGATTTCACAGGTCATGGGTGTGTCAATTGCCGTGAAATGGAGCAGCGAGTATGGTCTGATCCGAAGGTAATTAAGAGGCTTAGTGAAAATTTTGTGCTTTTAGCTTTGTACGTAGATGATAAAACCGAACTAGAGGAGGATAGTTGGTATACATCAGAATATGATGGGAAAGTAAAAAAAACGATTGGAAAGCAGAATGCGGATTTTCAAATTACGAGCTTTAACAATAATGCTCAGCCATTTTATGTCATACTAGACCACAACGAGGATTTATTATTGGCGCCTAAAGCCTATGATCTTAATGTGAATAACTTTGTGAAGTTCTTAGACGCAGCTTCCAAAAACTTCTAATTATCAAAAATTACATGTGCACTCTCGAAAAGCTCTATGCGTTGAGCATTTCCTTTATTTTGGCTATATTATTTTCTTCATGTAACAACAATGTGCGTGTAGAGCAAAACGGGATATTGGTAGATACAATTCCCGAGATAGCGCCAACGCTGCTTTATGGCATTGCGGTTGATTCCTTTGATGTTTACCAAGGCAAAGTGAAATGGCATCAAAATATTTCTGAAATTCTTCAGGATTTCAATATAAGCAACGAAAAGGTTTATGCACTAGCAAATGCGTCAAAACCTGTCTTTGATGTACGAAAGCTGAAAGCAAAATCCTCTTATATTGTTATTCATGAGCGTGATTCATTAAAAACTGCTCGTCAATTTATTTTTGAACCTGATAAGATGAGTTATGTAATTTTCAACCTTGCGGATTCTATAAGTGTAAATCGATATAATCGGGAGGTTATTACGGTAGAAAAGGAACTAATGGCGACTATCAATTCTTCACTATATGAAGCAATACTTGAGCAAGATGAATCTTCATTATTGGTTTACCCCCTCGTAGACGTTTTCGCTTGGCAGGTTGATTTTTTCCGAATAAATAAGGGAGATTATTTTAAGGTTATATACGAAGTGGAAATGGTAGACGGGGAGACCGTCAATATCAGTAAAATTAAAGGGGCCTATTTCAATCATCTGAACAAGGAGTATTACGCTGTTCAGTATGACCATGATGGAAAAGAGGATTATTTTGATGAGCAAGGCAACAGCCTGAGAAAGACTTTCTTAAAAGCACCGCTCAATTACTCTAGAATCAGTAGTCGTTATTCATTGCGTCGATTTCACCCAGTGCAAAAACGATATAAAGCACATTTAGGAACGGATTATGCCGCCCCAACTGGAACCCCAATTAGAACGGTAGGAGATGGAGTGGTATTGGAGGCCCGATATGGTCGAGCTAATGGAAATTATGTGAAAATAAAGCACAACAGTAATTATACGACCCAATACTTACATATGTCGAGAATTGCTAAAGGAATACGACCGGGCAAAAACTTGCAACAGGGTCAGACAATTGGGTTCGTGGGAAGTACTGGGTTAGCGAATGGTCCGCATCTTTGTTTTCGCTTTTGGAAAAACGGAAGACAGGTGGATGCTTTGAAAGTAGATTTGCCTCCTTCCGAGCCTATTGACCCCTCTAAGTTGGTAGATTTTTTACACACTAAAAACGTTATGATGCATAGGCTTGATATAATGCGACCAGTGGAAAATTCAAGAAACCTTAAGGCTCAGATAGTTGCTGGAATTGAGCACAAGTAGCCTAATACGTTTTAATTTCGCGGATTATTAGTTTAATTTGTCTCTAAACTTATTCTTAAAATGAAATACTTTATTGCTTTTTTTGGTCTGCTAATTATGTCTACGGTCAGTGCGCAGATAACTACAGACGTGTTCATTCGCTTGAATGGCGAAGTACTAAATTCTGAGGATTCTTCCTTTCTTGAGGGCGTTGTACTTACTTATGAAAAACTACCATATTATGATGATATGGGGATCGGCAAAAGTAAAGAGTTTGGAAAATTCGAGTTTTTCCTAATTCAAAAAAAGAAATATACATTTTTAGCTAAGAAGGAAGGTTTTTTGGATGAGTCGTTTGAAATGGAGGTAGAAGATAATGACGGTAATGGAATGATGTCCTATCGCTTTTACATTACTCCAGTAGCGCCTGAACCAGAACCAGAATTAATCACGTTAAACAACTTAATCTTTGCTAGAGGGAGTGCTCAAATATCGACGGCCTCTTATCAAGGGTTAGATGATTTAGTCGTTTGGCTGGATGAAAGGCCATCTTTGGTGATTCAGCTGGAAGGCCATACTGACTTTGCAGGAAATGCAGACGCTAACATGAGGTTATCCCAAGGAAGAGTCGAATCTGTGAAAGATTATTTTGTAGATCAAGGAGTAAAGAAAAATAGAGTTTTGACCAAAGCTTTTGGAGGTTCTCAGCCTTTGTCACAGGATCGAACTGATGAAGCGAAGAAAAGAAATAGAAGAGTTGAAGTAAGAGTTATCAGTCGATAAGAATTTCTGCCAAAGAATTATGAAAAAATTAGTCTTAGTATCAGTTTTATTTTTGTCACTTAGTGTGATTACCATGGCACAGGAAACTGTGATTTGGGGCTCGGAGATAGTGGACGTGTCATCAGAGTTTAGTCCTCTTGAATATTCCGCGATCCAAGCACTACATAAGCCAAATGTCCTCCCCTCTGGAGGGGACAACCCAAATGCTTGGAGACCAAAGTCACAGGATAATCTTGAGTTTATCATGATATCATTTGATGAACCAATCATCGCTCAACAGATTGCTATCGCAGAGTCCGAGAATCCTGGCGCGATTAAAGAGATCTACGCGTATGATGAACAATACAATGAATATAAAATATTCGACCTTACACCGAGACAAATACCTTTGGAAAGTCGCTTACTCAACTTATTCTTTGAGGAAACAACATATAAAGTTTATGCGGTAAAAGTAGTGCTCGATGGAGAAGCTATACCAGGATACAATGCAATAGATGCAATTGGTATTTCAAAATCAAATATTCCGATAAACGTGCTTATAAATTTAGCACCGGGTGTAGGTACTGTGAGTGTAGATAGATTGGGAGGCACTGTAAACAGCACGTATATAGAACACAGTCCTCTTATATCTCCTGACGGTAAAAGGCTTTACTTCAGTAGGAGATATCATCCTGACAATATTGGAGGTTCCAACGACAGTGAAGACATCTGGGTTTCCGAATTAGATGAAGCAAATGATACGTGGAAGACAGCAGTGAATGTTGGACCCCCGTTAAATACGGAAGGGCCAAATTTCATATCTTCTATTACTATTGTTAATGGGGTAGAGACCTTAATTCTGGGTAATAAGTACGGAAAAAAAGGTAGAATGTATACAGGAACTTCAATCTCTACGAGAAATGGGGACTCATTCGAGAAGCCTGCATCTTTGGAAATAGAAAACGAATATAATTATAGCCCAAAAGCGGATTTCTTTTTAGTCCCAGATGGAAAATCGTTGGTCATGTCTCAAGAGAGAGATGACAGTTACGGAGGGAGAGATTTATACGTTTCTTTTGATCGAGGTGGCAGCTGGACTCAGCCAATGAATTTGGGTATTCAGGTTAATACGTCAGGGGAGGATTTTGCTCCTTTTTTAGGACAAGATGGTAAAACGATGTATTTCTCGTCAAATGGAATTAGTGGTTATGGAGGTTCTGATATTTATGTGACTATTAGACTTGATGAAACGTGGACCAAATGGTCTGTTCCTGAAAATTTAGGATCGGGAATCAATTCTGCTGAGGATGATCAATATTTCAGTATTCCTTCTTCTGGTAAACATATTTATTTTGCAAGAGGTAAAATAGATGAGGATACTGACATATTTAGGTTTAAAGCAGAGGATCTCTACGTGGAGGAAAACGTTTACACAGCGTCAGTGGAACATTTGGTGCCTGATGAGCCAAAAGAAGTATTTGTTGTTCTTATGGGTAATGTTTTAGATGCAAAAACTAAAGAAGCTCTTTCAGGGTCGAAGGTTTTGCTAGAAAGACTGCCTGATGGTCTTGCGCTTGGATCAGTAGTTACGCCAATAGACGCTAGCTTTAGTTTCCTTATAAGAGGAGGTGCTCGGTATGGTCTTGCTGGTGAGCTTGACGGTTATTTGTCACAGTCTCAAAATTTTGATTTCAATGATTTAAAAGAATCAGACACAGTACGTACTGATATTTTTATGTCGAAAATCGAGAAAGGAGTGTCCATCGTTCTTAAAAACATCTTCTTTGCGTTCGATAAGGCGGATCTAAAAACATCTTCTTATACCGAACTTAAGCGTTTATTGAAATATATGCAGAATGGGGATATCGATAAAATCGAAATTTCAGGCCACACAGATTCTTATGGTCAAGACGACTACAACAAAAGCCTTTCTGAACGAAGGTCTAGAGCGGTAGTAGATTACTTAGTGACTAATAATATAAGTAGAGACCGACTGACCTACGCGGGTTATGGAGAGACGCAACCTGTGGCTCCAAATGACACAAAGGAGAACCGGCAACTTAATAGAAGGGTCGAATTTAAGATCGTAGAATAAAGTAGAATAAGAAAGTAGTTTTTTTAATAAGAAGAGTTATTCTGATATAGCAATATATCGGGATAACTTTTTTATCCTTTCACTCGGGTAAAAACGGTGCGCTTCTTGAAGTAGTTTTCTGCTTTTAACATAGTTTTTGGAATTAAAGCTATCAACGGAAAGATTATAATATTGAAGACCAATGAGTGACTTAAGGTCAATGAGTTTAAGCGCATTATCACGAGCATCCATTTTACCGAAATCAGTTTTATAATTTTCAACTCGGTCAATGATGAGATTATTTTCAGCAAGAAATCCTGAAATTGGATCCGTAGGATCAATAAAGAAGCTCTTTTGATTAGTTGTTATTGCAATCGCCACGTGATATGGGAATTCATAAATTTGAAATTTATAGCCAAGCGCCTTTAACAGTAACCCGTACAATGCTGAGCTAGTCACACAATCGTATTCTCCTTTTAAAAAGATATCAGTAAATGTAGCATTCGTTTTATAGTGTTTTAATATTCTATGAGTTTTATAAAACAGCCTTTGTAAAAATTCTTGATCAGTTTTTGATTTTGTTTTTAAATTCTTGGCTTTGACTAAAAGGGTATTAAATTTCTGATTGATTACGGTTATTTCGGAGGAGGTAAGGGATTCATCAGCCGACAATAACTCAACAAAAAAATTGGTCGTATCTTGAGTGTTTGATGAATGGGAGGCGAAAAGTGATGTTCTCACTCCTAATAGTAAAAGAGAGACAAGAACAAAAGTCGATATGTGTGTGGAACGATTGATGATGATATAAACTCTAATGTTACCCGAAAGTTACGTAAATATTAATTAAAAACTTAATGTTGCCCCAAAGTGACCAATATGCAGAAAACTGACACCCTTCCATTGATCTTTAATAGGATTCCTCAATCGATGATTCAGAAAAGCCAAGAGCTGCGTTCGGAACCTTGGAGAAACAGAAAGAAGCGTTTAAAGCTCTTGTTGGATTATATATTTGTGCACAGGAGTGAATTACAAAGAGCATTGGGGGTTGATTTAAATAAGTCACCGCAGGAAACGGATGTTTCTGAGATATATCCAGTAATTACAGAGATCAAGCAAGCGAGGAGTCAATTAAGAGATTGGAGCTTACCTGAAAGCTATCATAGCAGTATGACCTTTTTAGGTACCTCAGCAAAAGTTCACTTTGAGCCAAAAGGCGTGGTTTTAATAATAGCTCCGTGGAACTACCCTTTCAACCTAACCATAGGCCCGCTTGTAAGCGCTATTGCTGCGGGGAATTGTGTTGTATTAAAGCCGTCGGAATTCACTCCCGCGACCGCTAATTTCATCAAAAATATGTGTGAGTCGATTTTTGACAAGAGCATGGTTCAAGTCTTGGAGGGGGACGCTAAAGTCTCCGAAAATTTGACATTATTACCGTTCGATCATATTTTTTTTACCGGAAGCCCTCAGGTGGGTAAACTAGTGATGCAAGCCGCTTCTAAAAACCTCACATCTGTAACGTTAGAGCTTGGTGGAAAATCGCCCACGATAGTTGATGAAACGGCTAATATTAAAGATGCAGCAAAAAAAATAGCATGGGGAAAATGGATCAATGCTGGCCAAACGTGTGTTGCACCAGATTATTTATTTGTACACGAGTCTAAGTACGCACAGTTTGTGGAGACTTTGGGAAGGTTTTCTGAAAAGATATATGGTAATGAGGAGGATTATACAAGCATAATAAATCAACATCACTTCGAACGACTAAGTAATATCATCGATGATGGAGTAAGCAAAGGAGGCAGGATAGTGTATGGAGGAAAAGCGGATAAAGGTACTTGTAGAATATATCCCACTTTATTCACCGACCTCCCGCAAGACAGCAAGCTCCTTCAAGAAGAAATATTTGGACCGATTTTACCGGTTATATCTTATCAGGATTTAAGTGAAGTCATTAGTCGGATAAACAGTCTTCCAAAAGCCTTGTCACTATACATGTTTTCTAAGAACAAGCAGAATATAAAGAGAATCCTCTCGGAGACGAGCTCCGGAACCGCTGTTATTAACGATGCGGTATTACAATTTGGACACCCGACCATGCCATTTGGAGGGGTAAATAATAGTGGCATTGGAAAAGCTCATGGAAAGCATGGGTTCATCTCTTTTTCGAATGAGAAAAGTGTATTAACGCAGCGCATCGGTATCACTATGGCACAAACATTATACCCTCCATTCACTGGCTTTAAAAATTGGATGTTGAATATTTTGCTTAAATATTTTTAATAGAGCTAATTTGCAAATGAACAGTAAAATTAAAGTTATGAAAATGAGGTATTTTCTGGTATTATTAGTTGCCATCGTATCATATTCATGTGGTTCGTCTTCGGAGGACAAAGAAATAAATAACCTCGAGGGTAACTGGACGGCTAAATGGTCAACTGATCCTGCTTCTTTCGGGGAGATAGAAGGAATATCGGATTACACCATGGATGGTAATTTTATCTTTGAGAACCAAATGCTGAATATTAAAGCATACGGATTCGAGGGTTGTGTCTTTAGTACGGATACACTTGATCATAACCTGATGTGGAGCGTAAGTGGTGATTCATTGATTCTTATTAATGATGACGAGACGCCAGGAATGGTATATCAGATCAAGTCAAAAACAGAAGAAAAAATCGAATTGCAATTGTTAGATGACATAATGCTTACATTGACCAAGTAAAATCGACCACCAACATAGCGTCTAATCTCGTCTTACATCAATGTTAATCAATCCCGGAGTTAGTAAACAGGACGGGATTAATGTTATTTTTGCTGTATTACTTCCATTAGACGACTATGAAAAAATTATTCCTATTTTTCGGAGCGTTGCTCCTTCTTATTCTTATTGCGCTGGTTTCTATACCCATTATCTTCAAAGAGGATATTCAAAAGGCCATTGATGAGCAACTCGACAATGCACTAGCAGCACAGGTTTTTTACAATACAGATGGTTTTAGTCTTAGCCTAATAAAGTCTTTTCCTAATTTGTCAGTAAGCATTGGCAATTTCGGGATAGTGGGTGAGGCTGTTTTTGCTAAAGACACACTCGCATCAATAGAGAATTTTAGTTTGACCCTTGATGTCATGTCTGTCATTAATGAGGATCAAATTAAGATTATAGATGTAAGTCTCACTAAACCGAAAATAAAAGTAAAAGTATTAGCTGATGGGACTGCTAACTATGACATAGCAGCTACGTCAGAAGAGGCTACTGTGGAGGAGAGTGCTACTGAATCTGCGCCCTTAAGCATCCAAATTTCTAATTGGCAAATAATTGACGGTTCGGTCATTTACGATGATGCCACATTACCGATGAAAGTAGGTATCTCAAAGCTGAACCATCAGGGACGCGGCGACTTTGCTGCGGATATATTTGACATGGCTACCAAAACCACGGCGAGTTCTTTTACAATGGATTATGATGGTGTAAAATATATCAATGATAAGTCTTTGGATATCGATTTAGTAATGGCCATGGATTTTGAAAATATGACTTTTACATTCAAAGAAAACCGAGCAGCACTGAGTGGCTTTGGATTCAATTTTACCGGGTTTGTAGCTATGCCTTCCGATGATATTGTTGTTGATATTAGTTATGCAGGGCAGGATATTTCTATGCTAAGTATTCTTTCATTAATTCCTGGTGCTTATCAGGAGTATTTACAAGGCGTAACGGCAAAAGGGAGTGTCTCCTTCGATGGTTATGTAAAAGGAACTTATAATGAGCAAAGCATGCCTGCTGTTTCTGCAAATTTAAATGTGGATAATGGGAGCATATTGTATGCTGATTATCCTATACCGATGGAACAGATCGTTATTAGATCTAACTTTTTTTACCCGTCAGCGGATATGACAAAGACGAGTTTCACAATGGAGAAGTTTCATATGTCTTTAGATGGCGAGGAAGTCACGGCTTCACTATTCTTTAAGGACCTAGAGGATTATTTATGGAACTTTAAAATGGATGGAAATGTAGATTTAGAAAAGATTACGAAGATTTTTCCTTTAGATGGAATGATGTTAGCAGGTAAAATGAATGCTCAACTTCAAACGAAGGGAAGAATGTCAGATTTGGAAGCGGAACGATATCAAAAACTTACGACGACTGGTAGTCTGCAGATTGAGAAGTTTAAGTATTTAAGCCCTGATTTACCTCAAGGTTTTGGTATTAGTGAAGCTAAAATGTCCTTTGATCCAAGTGATATTAAATTAGAAAAGTTTGCAGGAAATGCGGGTAAGACTGACTTGAATATGGACGGAATTGTTTCGAATTACTTGGCTTATGCGCTTTTTGATAGCGCAACTTTAAGTGGGAAGTTGAATTACAGCTCTAAACTTGTTGATGCGAATGAATGGATAGTTGCCGAGGACATGCTCACGGTTACACCAGAAGATACAGTAGCGCTGGAAATTGTAAGAATACCGGCGAATATAGATTTTGTCTTAACCTCCAAAATCGAGTCATTGCTTTACGATAACCTTGATATGCGTGCTTTCGCAGGACAGGTTGTAGTGAGAGAGGGGAGTATAAATATGAATAAAGTGAATTTTGAAATGCTGAAGGGCTACTTCGAAATGAACGGCGAGTATGCCTCCAAGCCAGAAATTCCGGAATATAATTTCGATTTTGTTATAAGGGATTTAAACATTGCTGCATCATACAAGGCTTTTAATACGATTCAAAAAATGGCTCCTATGGCTGAAAAGATGGAGGGAAATTTTTCGGCTAAGATGAGTCTAAATGGGCAGCTGGATACCGAAATGATGCCTATAGACGATAAAATGCAAGGATATGCAAATGTACTTATTCAAGATGGAGCATTAGAAAATCTGGAAATTCTTGAAAAAATAGCCAAAGTCACGAAACTTAAAAAAGGGGAGGACGGCAAACTGACGATGAAAGATGTGGACATGGATCTGGAGATTATCGATGGAAAAGTTTTTGTCAAGCCATTTGATGTTGTCTTAGGAGGTAGAAAAACTACCATCTCAGGGAGTACTGCGGTTAGCGGATACATGGACTATCAAATGATGACAAATGTACCAACAGGAAAAGTTGGCGAGGCGGCAAATAGTTTGCTTTCTTCCTACTTGGGTGGGAGCTCATTAATATCTAATAGTCTCGATGTGACACTTGGGATTACTGGAACCTACGATGATTATAATGTAAAACTAGTCAGTGCTAGGTCGGGTGGATCAAAAGATGGAGGAGCTAAGCCCGCATTAAAGGATGCTGCTCAAGAGAAGCTGGATGCTGCGAAAAAGAGTGTAGCGGATGAATTAGAGAAGAGAAAGGTGGAGGCCGAAAAGCTTGCGACGGAGAAGAAAGCGGAAATCGAAAAAGTAGCAAAAGAAAAAGCCGAGGAACTAAAGCAAAAAGCCAAAGAGGCAGCTGAAAAAGCCGCCAAAGATGCGATCGGTGACAAGGCGAAAGATGCAGTAAAAGACCTATTCGGGAAAAAGAAGAAAAGTGGTGGCGGGGAATAAGACCACTAGCCCATTAGAAATTTGATCAATAACCTCTGATCGAGCACAAGAGGTATGAAGTCAGATGATTGCTTTTTACGCGATGCAATCATCAGAGAACAAAGATTACAAGGCCGTATTAAAAACGACGCTCCCAATCTCGGGAGCGTTTTTCTTTTTGAATGTAACCAGAGTCGAGTGCTTCTTGTAAGCCATCGCACATTGGTGGCCTAGATGTAAGATGATAATTGCCACAATCATCGCATTCATAGATGGAAATGGGACCATTCCCTACACGATAGTCAAAGTTTACCCAAGCTTGTATTAGAGATTCTTCAGCATCATAAGTTGTTAGAAAAACCCGCTTTCCAGAGATACACGACATTACTTCTCGAAATGATATAGTAAAATAAGCTTACCGGTAAATGCAGGTTTTTTGTTCCCAACAATTTCCATTCGTGCACTTACCTCGGCTTTAGTAATGCCTCGAAGATCAGTGAGGGTAAGGAGCTTTGCCTTTAGCACCAATTCACTACCAACGGGTACTGGCTGATTAAATTTCAGGCTGTCAATACCGTAATTGACCATCATTTTTAGATTTCTTGCTTCTAAAATTTGGCCCCACATATGCGGCAAAACAGACAATGTTAAATACCCATGAGCGATGGTTGTACCGAATGGACCAGATTTGGCTTTTTCCTCATCACAATGAATCCATTGATGATCCAATGTCGCGGAGGCAAACTGATTGATTTGTTCTTGAGATATCTTTAGAGGTAAAGACTCTCCAAGATTCTCTCCGAGATATTCTGCAAATTCTGCGTGGCTTGATATGATCAACTGACTCATAGCTATTCAAATTTTAAGTGAAGATAAAACAAACAATATTCAACCACTAGAATTGGAAGCCTAAGCTTACCATTGGGAGTGTTTCTTCTTCAGAAAAGGCAAGCATTGCAGTAATGGCCACTTGGTTTAATGGAGATAACCATAATCCAAAGCCTTTACTGGAATGCCAATTCACAGAAGACTCGCCATTAAGCCAAACACGTCCTATATCGTGAAACCCAAGGAGCCCAACTCCTACAGGGAGTAAGTAAGTTCGAAAGGTGAAAAGGTTTACACGAAGGTCTACATTATGATATACAGATGAATTACCTATAAACCTTGAGCGTCTATAGCCTCGTATGTTGTCTCTTCCCACACTGGCACCATTGAAGAATGCTATTTCATTAAAATTATGTTCTGCGCCTATTCTATTGCCAAGAATCACTTTGGCTGGAATTTTTGTCGAGAGATAAAAGATAAACTCACCAGTAATTCGGTTAATATCGTCAGCGTTTCCGCGCAGAGATAAAAGGTTTTCTACTTTTAAGTTAGCAAAAAGACCTTTGGAGGGTAATCCGGAGTGATTTCTCGTATCGGCTTGTATTTCAGCTCGATATCCTAAATACTCAAAAGGTTCATAAATTTTTGATTGGTCCAGGTCACTCTCCGGCGAACTGATGAACCTGTTGTTCTGTCGAGTCAGATCGTACCGGAAATATTCTGGCCCTATTTTTAGCATTCCCTTTTGGCCTAAATGTCTACCTAAACTTATAAAATTCTCGGAGCGCTCATATCTGATTCGATAAAAGTCTATTTCATCATCAAAGCTGTTGGTAGCAGCTTCTCCACGATAGTCAAACGGAGACTTATTGCCTAACCCGAAATAGTTAGAAACGCCAAATGGGCGTTGATAAGATAAGTCAGCATTTAAATCCCACTTTCCGATAATATCATTTAATGTTCCATTGTAATAAAAATTAAAACTAGCAGTGGCCAGCGCAATATTTCCAGTGAGCTTATGCTTAGACGAAAATGGATCTTTTCTCCAACCTTGATGGTAGTGAAGGAACCCGCCACCAAGAAAAAGGCCATCATCTTGGTTAAATGCACCAGTGACGATAGGTATTGTTTTGTTGTACTTGAAACCACGTCTATCATAGCGATTGACCAAAATACTATTACTAAGGCGAGATTGTGTTTCATTGCTAGCTGTCAGGTTGGTGTTTGATTTCAGATCATAAACCAAGGTTTTTTTACCAATGCCCCTTACCTTGGAGTTGTCGATAATATCATCTTCATCCTCACCGCCAATTATTCGGACTTTGATTCCTTCTTGACCTTCTCCACTAACTTGAAATACGTCCTTATCTTCAAAACCATATAATCGAATTTCTTTTGTTTCGCTAGGCTTGAACGTCCGCTCAAACATCAATCGGCTCACTTTATTTTTTTTACTGAGTTTGTTTACTGTCACTTTTGTTTGGCCGTCGGGCATTCTTTCAACCAAAAACTGTTCTTTGTCTTTTGATCCTGTGACTTCAACTTCTCGTGATAAAAACTCGTAATGAATTCGCGCAAATCGAGGCATATCATCTCTCCGAGCTTTTAATATTTGAATTATCTCTTCAGCTTTCATGGCGCTGATGCTTTCTGGCCATAACTCAAACGCTTTTTCTATTTCCTCATCTGTTAAATGTGCTTGAATGTAGTTGATCTCTTTTTCCCAAGCTCCCCAATTCAATTCATGAATAAAAGTTCGATCAAAAAATCGAGCACTCGTATTGAAACCGGGAGGGTAGCGCATTTCTGGATAAAACCCTTCAGTGTTGGGCAATGCAAACTTCTTAGTAGCAATCCATGCGAAAACGCCATCAGGTTGGAAAAATGCCTGATCTCTGTCTCTAGGAATGGGTCTCCATGTATGGCCTTTGCCGTTTTCATTATCAAACGCTACCCAACGCCACTGATCGTCATGACGATCCCAGTCACCAATGATCATATCAAACAATCTTGATCGCAAAGCAAACGGCTGATCTATGATTTCGTCATTGTCTTTTCGTAATTCTTCAAGTAGGTCATCTGTCCCCTGAATATCCTCCCCTTCACCAAAGAAAGTTTCAAAGGCAGCTTCATCATTTGGTCGTTCTTCATAAAGGACTGCAAGTCCTTTAAAAATTTTGTTGTATTCACCAAACCTTGGGTCATCGGGGATATACACCAGTTTTGGGTTAGTGTGATAAATACCAATGGCATCAGCCATTGGAGGAATAGCAAAGGCTCCATAGGGATTGGATGCGGATATCTGATCTTGTAAAAGATCAGCGGCCAATGTCTTTTGCAATGGAATAGGGATGAGTTTTTCTGTATATTTTTCCAGTGACCTGAGCACATATTGGCGACCTTCCGAAGTTTCTAGTCTCAGGGATTTTGTTTGATTTCCACCGCCCATTTTTAAAATATTTAAGCCACCATGCTCCTTCCCAATATTAAAGACAGGCATCTCTACTGGTTCGGCCCATAACTCTCTATAGTTAGCGCCTAGCCAAAATTTCTTTTTCTTACTCGCTCCGGTGTATCTCGTACTAATTGGCACAATGACCGTACTGTCCTTAAAGTCAAAGTCTAATTTTTTCTGTTCGGGTAGATCCACGGATTTGTTATACAATTCCATGGTTTCCAATACCTTTTGTTGATCTCCATCATAGAAAGTGGCAGTCACGTCTTGCGCGTTTTTGTAAGTAAGCTTGGCAAAGCCACGCCCTTCAAAAGCAAACTTTGAGTATTTCCCTTTTTTAACATTCGATGATTTCGATCCGGCACCACTGGTAATGAAGTGATGTCCTTCTCGCTGAATATATTGTAGCGAATGTTCGTGACCATTGACATAAACAACATTAGCGCAGGGCTCCATCATTTCTACCATGGCATTTCTAACTAGGCGATATCTTGGATGAGGAATATCCTGAGCATTGCCAATGAGTGTTCGATAAAGCGGGTAAATACTTCCTATGACCGGCAAGGGAATCCAAAGTTTTCTTTTGACATCTGTCAATGGAAATAGGTGCTGTTTGAAGGTGTAGACTCCTCCATGAGGACCTTTCGAGTACATTGGATGATGTCCAGCAATTAAAACGTGTTTGTTCTTATTTGCTTTGATGATTTCCTCTAGCTGCAAAATAGCATCCGTAGTGGACTTTGAGTCACAGCCTTCTTCCCCACCGGGTTTTTCCCAAGGATGAAGCATATATTGAGTGTCTAACAAGACCAATGTAATCTCACGTGATATACTGATCTCTACAGGCCCGGGACAAGCGTCTCTTGGTTGAAAAACAGTCTTATCACCGAGGTATTCATCTACATAGTCTTGCATCTGTCGAATCTGTTCCCAACCCCCACGAGTGCCTTTTTTCCAATCGTGATTGCCGGGTATTATAAATGATTTTCCTGGAAAGGCTTTAATTAAATCAAGGGAAGGTCTGAGTCGGTTTTCCGCTTTTTCCCTCAATGGGTCTTCCTTTGTCGGAATACCTGCCGGATAAACATTATCTCCGAGAAAGAGGAGATAATCGTTTTCTGTGGCCTCACTAAATTGAGAGGCTAAGTACTGCAGGTTGCCGTCATCCGGAAGTTGCGGTTTTCCTGCGTCTCCTATAAGGTAGACATTGACTTCCTGTGAGTAGGAGGTTAAACCGAATAGAATAGAACAAAGAGCGAGTAAAAACTTCCTCATTTGGTTTTCATAATAAATTTCAAAATATAACCCTTGTCACCTTCACCTTCGGAGCTGAGATATAAATCGCCATTTGAAGCAAAACTTATTCCTTCAGGTTGATGAAGAATTCTTGGGGCAATTGGATAGGTAGCCATAATGGAGCCTTTATTATCGAGAACAACCATCAACTTACCGACAGAGGCAATAACATAGTAATATTTATCTACTGGGTTATAAGCTATCCCAGATGGCTCAAACTTGATGCGCTCTTTTTCGTACTCAAAATTCCGGTAAGTTTCGAAAAAAGCGACTAGGTCGTCTTTTTCAATTTCAAAAAAAGGTGTCTCGATTAAAGTTTCCTTTTTGATATCATATTCGTACACAGCTTTGCCTTTTGCTTTTACTCCTTCAATATCTTCATCTTCCTTACAAGCAATCAATAAACGTCCACTTAATGGGTTGAAGCCTAAACCTTCCGTATCATTTTTGGCACTCAGTTTATTCTCTATTTTCTTAGCTTGAGTAGTATTTTCAGTGGTATAATTGAAAACAAACAAATCCCCATCGCTTCGTAAGACGTAGATCGTGCTATCGATCAACTCTACGCCTTCATAGTCTCCTGGGCGGTCAAATGTAATTGCATTGACGATTTTTCTTTTTTTCAGGTCATATTCATATACCCTTCCAGTTTCGTCCTCTACACAGAGCAGTCGATCATTGTCAAGTACTGTTAAGCCGGAAACTTCACTTAATACGTAGGGGAGGAAATGTTTATCGTCAGGTTGCTTCAAGTCATAATAAACGCTCACCTTGTCAGTTATTAAAAACAAGCTGTCGGCTCTTTCTCGAAATGGGTTGGAATTACAGCTGGTTCCAGATCCTAAGAGCGTAAGAGCAATGATATTTAGGCAAATAGTCGTTAGCCATGCATTCATAGTGTGCTTCATTGTATAAAAATATGATTATTTAACTATTCAAAATATATTGTGGTTCCAAACTAACAATTGATGTCAAAAGAATCCTTACTTATAGACGCAGTTCGGCGTTTTGCATTGGAAATTTTAGAAAATAAAATTCCTGAAAACATCAAATATCACTCGGTAGAGCATACTCAAGAGGTTGTTGATGCGTGTTGTGAAATTGGACAAAATTCAGGACTTTCTGATGAAGAAATGGAAGTTTTGGAACTTGCAGCGTGGTTTCATGATATTGGTTATCGAGATGTAATTAAAAATCATGAAGCGGTAAGTGCACAAATTGCCTTAGCATTTTTGGGAGAAAAAAATTACGATGATGTGAAAGCAGCGCAGGTTGCTGGCTGCATTATGGCCACACAAATGCCCCAAACACCCAAATCGAAACTGGAGGAGATTATTTGTGATGCTGATTTACTGCATCTGGCGACTGATAACTATTTCAGAAAGGCTACTTTGCTCCATGAAGAGCTAGAAAAGACTACTGGAAAAAAGATTAGTGAGCAGCAATGGATGGATATGAATAAGACATTCATCAAGCAGCATGAGTATTTTACTGATTACGCTAAGTCAAAATATGGTCCAACAGAAGACTTAAACCTCAAGAAAGTTAAGAAAAAATTAAAGGCCATGAAAAAAGGAGAACAAGTAAAACAACTTGAAGAAGAAGTAGCGAAGCTTAAGGAAAAGGTCAAAAAATCCAAAGATAACACGCCAACGCGGGGGATAGAAACGATGTTTCGATTGACTTCAAAAAACCACTTGGAACTGAGTGGCATGGCCGATAATAAGGCGAACATCATGATTTCGGTCAACTCCATTATTTTATCGGTGATCGTTTCTGTATTGATTAGAAAACTGGAAGAATATCCACACTTGACAATACCCGCCTTGATTATGACCTCAGTTTGTTTGGGCACAATCATTTTTGCTATTCTGGCAACAAGGCCAAATGTTTCCAAGGGCGTATTCACCGAAGAAGATATTGTGAGTAAAAAAACCAATCTGCTCTTTTTTGGCAATTTTCATAAAATGAAGCGCGAACAATACGAATGGGGAATGAAGGAAATGATGAAAGATGCAGATTACCTCTACACTTCCTTGATTCGAGACATATATTTTCTGGGCGTTGTACTTGGAAAAAAATACCGAATGCTAAGAATAGCCTACACTATATTCATGTTTGGTCTTATCATTTCGGTCATTGCATTTCTGATCGCACAAAAGTTCTTTGCTGCTCCAACTCCTTACTAATTGTTTCGGCTATTATAATATGGGAAAAGTCACAGGGCTACTTTTTGCAATTACTCTCTTGAGCTATTGCGCTACACCTTCCACAAAACAAGTCAAAAACAATAATTATGACTCCTTGCAAATAGTGCTAGAAGAAGTATTAATTCTTGATCAGGAAGGAAGAGAAAAGGGATGGGATTGGAAAAAAATCATGGAAGCGGATCGAAAGAGCTTGCTCATTGTAACAGCCATTCTTGACCAATACGGCTGGATTGATAGCAGTAATATTGGGACAAAAGCTTCGGAAGCACTTTTTTATGTCATTCAACACGCCGACTTAGAATATCAAGAAAAGTATTACCCAATGTTCCAAGAAAGTGTAGACCAAGGAGAGTCTAGCATGGTACATTATGCAATGATGACTGATAGAATACTCATGCGAAAAGGAAAAAAGCAAAGGTTTGGAACGCAGGGTTCAAGCGGTAATTTGAGGCAGGGTAGCGCAGAAATGTTAATCTGGCCGATCGAAAACCCCACTATCGTGAATGAATTGCGTAAGGAAGTTGGACTTGAATTGACTATAGAAGAGAACGCCGCAAGACTTGGTGCGGAATACGATCCCAAGGAGAAATTACCTGCGGAATACTGACCAATGGATTAACTAGCGCTGAAAAGAGGTACTTTAATTTCAATCTTTCAAAAGACTTCTACAACGTTTGACTCAAGAACCAGCTTGTAGATTAGTAAGGCCAATATTTTTTATTTCAATGAAGCCGATATCCTTTACAGATGCAAGTAATGAACCCTAGTTTTTCTCTTCTAAAAGGATAGGCGAAACTACCGATGACGATGGTAGATTTCCTGTTTTCTGGGAATAACTTTATGATTACCTTGTTAATCTTTCTATGTGTTGATAATGGTGAGGTAATCACATTCATATCATCGAACGCATTTTCGTTTTTGACAAGTCCAACTTTCTTATGCACCAACGTGGCAGGCATAAAAAATTTAATAATTATGCCGATTTACCTCCATTTTGTTTGCCAAGCGTAGATCGTTATGCGTGTCAAAGGGAGCCTTTAATTCCATTAAAACAAACATCTTTCCTCAATCGTCTTTCGTAGTGGCATCTCATTTACTAGGAGTCTGTCGGGTTTATAAAGGTTGCAAAAAGTGGTTACTTGTGGTATGATATCATTTATGGGAGCATCTTGGGATCAGATTTCTTTTATGCCACATAATCTCAATGACTGTTCCACGACGGCTGCCTACCCGAGAATCACTTAGCAAGGTTTGTAGTGGACATAGTGAGTAAAATAGACTTAAGTAACGTTTATTCAAGTTACTCTGGCAAAGGAAGTACCCTTTACGACCCTAAATTGCTACGCTCTCTTATTTTTTATGGTTATTCGATAGATATTTTTAGTTCGCGAAAAATAGAAATGTCTACCTATGACACTGTTGCTTTTCGCTTTATCGCAGGAAAGCACACCCCCGACCATGACACAATTTCTAGTTTTCAAAAAAAGTTTCTTCCACAACTTAAAGGATGGTTTAAGGAAACACTTCTAATAGGTAATGAGCTTGGAGTTGTCAAATTGGCAAGATCTTCATGGACGAAACAAAAGTACAAGCGAATGCTTCTAGGCATAAAGCGATGAGCTACAAAAGGATCAAGCAATAGGAAAAGTAATTAGCATGTGAAATCGAACAATTAATGACACTGGGTCAACAGCAAGATGAAAAAGAACATAAGAAAATTTCCGCATTACTCGGAGAGAACGCTGAGCGAGAATAAAAAATCAATTCCATAAAATCATTTATAAGCGTCCCACGGATCAAACTCCCCTTGCATATGATCTTGGGATTTAAGAATCAAAACCTTGTGGACGGGCACTCCCTCTGTTCTTGACTGCTGTACAATGGGTGCGAAACCATACTCATGCGAAAAATAGTACGTTAGCTTTCCCTCCTGATAAATGGACGAAAAATACTGAAACGAAAAACCCATATCCAGCAAGCGCTCCTTGCGAACAGTCGCTTTCCCTTCTGGGCAAAGCTGCTGCAAGATTCTTCGGTTTTTCCTCACTTGCCTATTTACCGCAGCTATTATGCGCTCGTGCTTGCGCTTGATCTTATTGTTAAACGAGTTTCTACAATAGGCGTCACAAAATTTCTTGTCTATACGGCCAAAGATTGGCTTATCGCAATTAAAACATAAACTTGGATCTGATTTATTCATTTTATTAAATGATTATAGTCGAATATAAGTACTTAGAAATTTAGCTCCCAAAATTGGTTCTACTAGTTTTTCCCTATGAATGCCAACAGAAACATCATCAGAGAGAGACAAATCACGCTCAAGCACCTTGTGCTGGCTGACAAAAAGTACATTGGGGTCAAATTTTACCCAGACAAAGTGATACAAGCACTTATAAAGGAGTTGCCAAACCCACGATGGAGCGAGCAATATGGCATGGTGGTACTGGCCAACAACAAAGAGAATCTTAACCTCATTTTCAGTAAATTCAAAGGCGTGGCTTGGGTAAACTGCTCCTATTTCTTCACCAATAAGCCCGTTCATGCAGGGAATAAAGAATTGGACATCAATGGCTATAGAAACAGGAAGCCCATCAACGGCTGGAAATTTGTGCCCGAAGCATTTTTGCAAAAACTAGAACTACGGAAATATGCCTTAAAAACCGCACAAGCATACATTCCCAGATTCGAACAATTTATAAATCACTACTCGGAAACAAGTAACCTTATTGCATTAGGCGAACATGAAATTAAAGCTTACTTGCAAAAACTCGTGCAAGAAAAGCGTTCGGATAGCTACATCAATCAAGCCATCAATGCAATTAAATTTTATTATGAGGTCGTCATGGAGATGCCCAATAGGTTTTACTCCGTAGACCGGCCAATAAAAAGAGCGCCGCTTCCCAAAGTAATAAGCAAGCCTGCCATAATTAAAATGATAGATAGCTGCAAAAACATAAAGCACAAGTGCATCATTTCCTTGCTTTATAGTGCTGGACTCAGACGGAGCGAGATCCTTAATTTGAAAATCACTGATATAGATAGTGATAGAATGACCATAAGGGTGAACGATGCTAAACACCATAAGGATAGAATCACCCTGCTTGGGGCCAAAGCATTAGAAT
>Ga0208646_1000029_pt1 | contig 100058 bp, 69 predicted proteins | sample AntAceMetag02UK8_FD_184762 | JGI IMG/M metagenome (GOLD analysis project Ga0208646, IMG submission 184762) | Saline lake microbial communities from Ace Lake, Antarctica - Antarctic Ace Lake Metagenome 02UK8 (SPAdes) (version 2) | ecosystem: Environmental > Aquatic > Non-marine Saline and... | reverse complement strand
ATGCGTCAAGCTTAGGATTGAATCCTGGCACCTATTACATAGGATACATCATAGATTATACCGATGCAGTAAGTGAAAGTGACGAGGGAGATAATATTTATTTATTATCAAGGACTGTGACAATAGCTAGCCCGTCACCAGTATTGAGTAATAGTTATGTTACGCCAACAAGTGGTGTAAGTGGAAGTACATTTGATTTCTACACGACTTATACAGGTTCGAGTCCGGTAACGAATAAGTTATGGATAGATCTGGGCAATGATGGGAGCTTTGAGTATGAATATACTATGTCTTTAAGCAGTGGTTCTTCATCGAATGGCACTTATTCGAGGAGTTTAACATTAGCGCCAACAGGAACCCATGGATACAAATTTGATTTTCATGATGGCACGAGCAAGGCGAATGTGCCTGCGGGAACCTTTACGGTAAGTCCTGCAATCCCTAACCTCACACGTCGCAGCAGCAGTTATGAAAGTGTAAGCGTAAGCGGAACAACTGTTACGATCAGCACAAGCGTGTTGAACAATGGAGCAGGGTCAGCAGGGTCGAGCACCTTAGGGTATTATTTATCGACGAATAGTACAATTACAACGAGCGATACCCGAGTAGGTACTGATGCAGTGGGTACTTTATCTTCCGGTAGTTCTAGCAGTGAGAGCATAACGTTTGATGCGTCAAGCTTAGGATTGAATCCTGGCACCTATTACATAGGATACATCATAGATTATACCGATGCAGTAAGTGAAAGTGACGAGGGAGATAATATTTATTTATTATCAAGGACTGTGACAATAGCCCAACCCTGTGAATTTTTAATTACATCTCCAGCATCAAACGATGAATTGTATAGAGATGTGAGCTATACTATCATCTGGGAGTCAACAGGAGAATGTTCAGAAGTAGTATATTTTACATTGTGGGATGGTAGTTATCAGTTTACTGATTTTGGAATCAATGAATCAAATGACGGTAGTTATATTTGGGATATACCATCTACGGCACCAATAAGTGATCAACTACGAATAGAAATACATGATTTTTACAATAATGGTATCTCCGTTTTTAGTGACTACTTTGCGATTGGAGAAAGTAGCATCACCTGGAACGGCACCTCTTGGTCTAATCAAACTGGCCCGTCAGCCGCGGATAATGTGCTATTTACGGGAGATTATTCTAATACTGCAGATGCCGGAAGAACTTTGCTTGAAGTAGATAATATATCCATCAACTCCGGTATAAAAGTGATTATTGACAATGAAGCTACGCTTGATGCAAAAGGAGCAATGGAGAACCTTGGACAGTTGACCATTGAATCAGGCGCTTCTTTGTTGACTTATGAAGGAAAGGCTGTTTCGGGAAATGAGATCGTCATTAAAAGGAACACGAGGTATGAAGGAGGAAAGTATTCTTTCGTGGGAACGCCGGTCAATCAAAAATCGGAAATCACCGGTCAAACGCTCGGCCCGATAGTTTACAGCTATGATGAGGTAGTTGCCTATGGTGAAGATAGTGGGCTATCGCGCTGGAAGGATGCCATCAATGATGTGTTGAATCCAGGAAAAGGATATGCTCAGGCTAATCAGAAGGAAGTTGTTTTTTCGGGCATACCAAATGCTGGAACAATCACTTATACCGCAACTTATACGCAGGACTTGGAAAATGCCAACGAAGGATGGAGCCTAATCGCCAATCCGTATGCGACAGCCGTCGATGTATCGGATTTTCTATCAGAAAACACCAACCTGACAGGAGCAGTATACATTTGGGATGATAATGGATCAGAACAAGCCCGAGGATCCAACAGCGACTACATTGTAGCCAATGCCTCTGGCGCCACCAACAATACTCCTGCAGGTGGAAGCAATCGGTTCAACGGATATCTTGGCTCCTCACAAGGCTTTTTTGTGAAGTTGGATGGAAATGGAAACAACACGATTTCTTTCACAGAATTAATGCGAAGAGCTGGAAATAATACCGACAATAATTTCTTCAGAAAGGCTACAGACGAAGCGCATGAGTTAAGAGTGAATCTCACAAATGAATACGGACTGTTTAAACAGGCGCTCATTGCACAAAACAATGAAGTGAACGATGCTCGGATCAATAAAATGTATGATGCTGCGATATTCAACATCAATCTACCTTATGCGATTTACAGCTATAAATTGGGAGAAGCATTGTCTATCCAGACGATCTCTTCAGCTATTGAATCTCTTCCTCTAGGGATTAATGTCGATGAAGCGGGTACTTACACCATTTCCCTTGAAGACTCAGCGTTTGAAGGAGAAGTATTCCTCAAAGATGGGCAGTCGGGAGATCAGGTATTGTTGTCTGGTGTACCCTACATTTTTCAAGCTAAATCAGACCAGATTACTGATAGATTTGAGCTTCTGCTTAAAAGGAAAATTTTGGGTGATGAGGTATTTGAAGATTGGAAAATCTACGCTTTCGATAACGAACTGAACATTCTGCCTGCAACCACTCAACCAGCAGCTAGGCATTTTAAGATTTATAGTCTAACAGGTCAAATGATTTATGAGGCAACACTAAGTAGACCAACAGCCATCAATCTGGCCCATTTTAGCAGTGGTGTGTATCTCCTGACTGATGATCAAGCCATTTACAAATTTGTAATCACTAAAAACTAATACTGCCATGAGAATTAATAAAATGATATTGCTTTTTACAGCTTTTTCGGGCTTTGCGGTATTTCCTGTTCTAGCACAAGGAGCACCACCAGCTACACCCATTGACGGAGGGTTAAGTTTGTTGTTAGTAGCTGGAGGTTTGTATGGAATTAAGAAATTGAAAGAAAGGCGTGGGTAGTAAATAGTAGAAAATTCATCACCAGTCAGGTTCTCGCAACCTGACTGGTTTTATTTCATTAGTCATTTAATTACGTTGTAAATTATTAACAAGGTAATTACGAAAAATAATAAAAATGCAATACCAATCTTTCACCATCCCTCACTCAGGAAAAAAACGAAATGGAGATCATTTTCACCTTCAAAAATTTGAGAAAGAGCGTCTTTTAGTAGCGGCTGTGGCTGATGGAGTCAGCGGCCAGCCCTGTGACTGGAGAGCTTCAGAAATGGCCTGTACGTATTTCTTTCAATACTTCGAGTCAGGACTAGGATTAACTCGTAACATTCCGCACAACATTGAGCAGAGTGTCTTGAGCACCCAGTTGAGTATTATTGAAGAGAACAGAGAGTGTAAGGGAATGGCTGCTACGTTTTCGCTGGTGGTGTGGCCATATGAAACAGATAAGTTGTATTGGTGCAATATTGGCGATTCGAGAATTTATACTGTTTTACATGATAACGTGACATGTATAACGAAAGATGATTCCATTACTTCACCGAGTGGTCATTCTTTGCTTACACAATGTCTGGGAAAGGGAGGCTTAAAGTTTGAAGTAAAGCAAGCCGAAATGAAACCTGGCCAAACGATAATGTTATGTTCTGACGGATTTTATAATTCACGTAAAGCTTCGCTAAACAGCAAGCTCATAGCATTTGCCAATACTGAAAATTTCGAGTCAGATTTTCTAGAATTGACCAAAGATTTTTCGATGCTCCGTGGTGATGATTTAACAGTCGTAGCGATAAAAAACGAATAACGATTTTGTCCAAAATCATTTTCAGAAAATTGAATGATCAAAAGAGAACGGTTGAACGACGAATAGATCCAAGACCGATCATCTTCTGAATCAAGTCAAAACCTAGTAAAGGAGAAATATTTGATCATTGGAGTTGCCCCTTCTCGCGTTTACAACGCGAGCAACTGTACATTGACTTTAATGCATGTTCGAGAAATATAAATTTCATGATCCTGAGGGATTATACTTCGTGACTTGCGCTGTTGTTCATTGGATTGATCTCTTCACAAGAAAGCACATCGAGTCAAATCATTTTCTCGATCAAAAGCTAGCAGATATCCACAATAATCTTGTTGAACGTAAAATTGTAGAAGAACCAGAGCACTATCTATTCAGCTCAGCCAGAGATTACACTGGAATCAAAGGGCTAATTAGCGCTTGTCCATAAAGTCAGAACCTGATCTAGAATTTTCACAATCAAGGCATGTGAGAGTGAGAAAAGCGGAGTTGCCTTGTGGCCATCGGTCTGCCGAAGCAGAGCATTTTTTCAATGAACATAACGCAGAGGGTGGACATTATATACAGATGCTAATTGATCTGAATTTATTGGACTGATCACGCGTTGCAAACGCGCGCCTGAAGTAAATTAGAGACTATTAGCTAACTTAGCTAACTATGAAATATAATATGCATGATGCGAAAAGCAGGCTTTCAGAGCTTGTAGTTAAGGCTCAAGAAGGAGAAGAAGTAATTTTAGCCAAAGGAGGGAACCCCGTTGCAGTTATCAAAAGGTATGAGATACCAGTAAAAAAAAGAATACCAGGGGCGCTCATGGGAAAGATAGTCATTCAGAACGATTTTGATGATTTTGACGTGGAGCTAGAGGGGATGTTTGGAATAGGATAATGGACTACCTGCTGGATACTCATATTGTTCTATGGTGGCTAGACAATTCCTCGAAACTTAGTGACGATGTAAAGGAAATTATAACTGATCCGACCAATACAATCGTAATAAGTGTTGCTTCATTCTGGGAAATTAATATTAAAAGATCCATTGGAAAGCTCACCATTCAGGCAGATTATGCCAAATATCTTACTGATGATTTTGATATCAGAGCGATAGAACTAACTCACGTGATGGGTATCAATGAACTTCCGGATTTACACAAGGATCCGTTTGATAGATTGATTATTGCATTGGCCGTTGCAGAGAAGCTCACTTTGATTACGGAAGACCATAAATTTAAAGATTACCCAGTAATGCTGTATGGTAAGCATGACTGAACCGTTTTGCGATCATTTTTTATTGATGGATTTCCGTTAAGTAGACGGGGCTAAGTCAAAAGTAACACGGACGATTTTATCTATTATTATGCGGATTTTATATGTAATCAATTCTTTACCTAACCTTGGAAAAACGAAACGGAGATCATTTTCAGTTCCTAAAATCTGAGAAAGAAATTTGCGATAATTTGCGTTTTCGGTATGATTTTTTGGATAAGAAAAAATGACTTGATAAGCTAAAAGTGGAACTCCACTTATTAGTAGACATTTGAATGCGTAAAATAGGCCACATATATATTGACATCCTACCCTCGATCAAGGCTACTTTTTACCAAACTGTGCAAGAGTATATTTACGCTCAAATACTCAGCTAAAGACTAATACAATGTACAGGCCATTGGTATAAAAGTCTTTTTGGTTCCCTACTGATATAATTAGCTTTAAACTCTTGTTTATAACATAAAGAATAAAATGAAAAAATTATTAGGACTATGCTTGGTGGCTGTTTTTGTTTTGGGTGCTACAGCTCAAACCAAACTCATTGAAAAAGTCACTAAAACTGCGGAAGAGATTGTCATCCCCTATGAAAAATATCAGTTGGAAAATGGATTGACGTTAATTATCCATGAGGATCACTCTGATCCATTGGTGCATGTAGACGTCACTTATCATGTAGGTTCGGCACGTGAAGAGATACAGAAGTCAGGCTTTGCTCATTTTTTTGAGCACATGATGTTTCAGGGCTCAGACAATGTTGGCGATGAGGAGCACTTCAAGATCGTATCAGAGTCGGGCGGAACCTTGAATGGTTCTACTAATCGCGACCGAACGAATTATTATGAAACACTCCCGAGCAATCAGCTAGAAACGGCTCTATGGCTTGAGGCGGACCGAATGGGGTTCTTTCTGGATGCTGTGACGCAGAAAAAATTTGAAGTTCAACGTGCGACCGTAAAAAATGAAAAGGGCCAGAGTTATCTTAATAGACCATATGGTATGTGGCGCGAAAAAGTCGCCGAAGCGGTTTATCCGTATGGTCACCCTTATTCATGGTTGACTATTGGTCTTTTGGAGGACCTAGATCGTGCAAACCTGGAGGACTTGAAAAACTTCTTTTTAAGATGGTATGGGCCCAATAATGCGTCATTGACCATAGGTGGAGACGTCAATCCGAAAGAAGTAATTAAGTTGGTGGAAAAGTATTTTGGCAGTATCCCAAGAGGTTCGGAGGCAGAAAACTTGGATCTTGATCTCATTACGTTAAAAGAAGATCGTTATATCTCCCATGTTGATAGTAATATTCGCTTCCCTGCATTGATTTTTTCTTTTCCTACAGTTCCTACAATGCACCCAGATGAAGCGGCATTAGATTGTCTTACAGATATTTTAGGTACTGGCCAAAGCTCGTATTTTTTCAAAAAATTCGTCCAAACACAAAAGGCGATTCAAACATCAGTCTTTCATCCAACTTCGGAGCATTCCGGCGAATTTACCATGTTTGTACTCCCATACCCAGGGCAAGAGCTTGCTGGTTTTGAGCAGGAGGTTAGGCAAATTTTAAAAGAGTTTGCAGAAAATGGTGTGAGTGAGGATGATTTGGTCAAGTTCAAGGCAAGTCGGGAGTCGAGTACCATCAACAGGCTGGCAAGTGTCAGTGGCAAAGTATCTCAACTGGCTTCCTACCAATACAATTTTAAAAACCCCAATATGGTTAATGCTGACTTGCAGCGTTACTTGGATATAACCGCGGAAGATATCATGCGTGTGTTTGACGAGTATATCAATAACCAAGCGGGGGTGATATTGAGCTACCTTCCAAATGAGGAAACTGCGCCAGCAAAGCCAGATAATTTCCAAAAGCAGATGGAAGGTGAAAATCCATTTCCTCAGACGGATTATTCAGGTTTGATTTATAACAGAGTGACTGATGAACCTTTCGACCGAAGCATGAAGCCTAAGGCAGGCCCAAGCCCATTGGTAAAAGTACCAGACTTTTGGCAAACAACATTTGACAATGGTGTCAAAGTAATAGGGACGAAGAGTGATGAGATACCAACGGTAGCTATCCAGCTGACGCTCAATGGAGGACATAAATTTGATGCAAACGAACCTACAAAAAGTGGACTGGCGCAAATTACGGCCACCATGCTCGATGAGTCGACAGAAAATTTTTCGGCGGAAGCCATGCAAGAAGAGCTTCGCAAAATTGGGAGTTCTATTAGCGTGTCTGCCGGTAGCACAAGTACTGTTATGACAATTAATTCCTTGGCGAAAAATCTAGATCGAACGTTGGTGCTTGCAGAGGAGAAACTTCTTCGTCCGGGGTTTGCTCAAGAAGACTTTGATCGTGTGATTAAGCAGCAAATGGAAGGTATTATAGCTAGTCAGAAAAACCCAACAGCGATTGCCAATCAGGTATATGGTCGGTTGCTTTATGGGGATGAGCATATTTCCTCCGTACCTGCGAGCGGTATCGAAGAAACGGTGAAAAACATTACATTGGAGGATGTCAAGTCTTTTTACCAAAAATATTATTCGCCGAATATTGGAGAGCTCGTGATCGTGGGTGACATTGAAAAAGAGGAATTGTTAGGAAAGCTTGACTTCCTGAAAAATTGGGAAAATAAGAAGGTATCTATTCCTAAAACACCAGCAGCAACGGCTGCCGACAAAACACGTTTGTACTTGGTCGATAAGGTCGATGCGCCTCAATCTGAGATTCGTATTGGGTATGTCACGGACATGGAATATGATGCTACTGGGGACTACTTCAAAGCGGGCTTGATGAATTACCCATTAGGCGATGCTTTCAATAGTCGCATCAACTTAAATCTTCGAGAAGACAAAGGGTGGACGTATGGCGCAAGAGGAAGCTTCAGATCCTCTGACGATCCTGGGCCATACACAGCTCGTGCGGGAGTGATTGCTACTGCTACAGATAGCGCTGTAGCAGAGGTGATGAAAGAAATCACCGCCTATCGTAAAAAAGGAATTACGGATGAAGAGCTTACTTTCATGAGAAACTCAATTGGACAAAGGGATGCGCGTAGTTACGAAACGCCTCGTCAGAAAGCGGGTTTCTTACGGACCATTGTTCACTTCGATCTAAATGCTAGTTATGTAGATGAGCAGACCAAAATTATCAATACGATTTCCAAGAAAGAGGTCAATAAATTAGCCAGAACTTACTTGGCAGCTGATAAAATGTACATTCTCGTAGTTGGGGATGGCGCAACCAATCGGGACAAACTCGAGAAGCTAGGTTATGGTTTGATTGAGCTTGATGAAAAAGGAGAAGTTATAGAAGATCGCAAAGTCGATTTGGACAAGTAATCCAATATCACATGGAGCCCATGTGATAATTGCAAAAAGCATGTGCCTTAAAAGTATCAGAGCTGGTGAAATGCATAGCCTCCTAGGATTTATAAGCAATAAAAAAGGGCCAAGAGGCCCTTTTTTATTGCTTATAAATCTGTTAAAAAGTTCTCGCCCATATTAATAAACCTGACGGCCATCAACAGGTTGGGTTGGCCGGTGCGATTCGTTGGATCAGTGCGATTTTCGGACTTGAAAAGTTAATCTTCGTTTTGATTGAAATTTCATTGTTTGAGCAAGGCGACAGTGCCGTTTGGTGGTTTGATGTTTCCTAGCACTCCAATACTGATGTCTTTTCCAATTCGCCGGTTCTCCGTTGTGATTCGTTTTCTCGATTTAACGTATCGGACAAGAAAAAGTGATTAGTCGTCTCAAGAAGGCTCGGCTTGAGGACAAAGCTTTATTGGAGGCGCAGGTGCAAGCATTTAGGTTATAATTTTAGCTACGGAGGGAAAGGTTAATAGTTTAATTCAGGTTTTACTCATGCAAGGTCTTATTGTTTTATGTAATTGAATTTTGCTTTTTTCATCTTATAAATGGCACCTTGAAGATGCCAAAAAGCGATCGGCCAAAAGGTGGATTCGTGTTTTTGATGGTAAAAAAACCATCAAACGCTGGGCTAAAAGGTGCAATTAAGCGTGAAACGATATCAAGCATATGAAAGCCTTGGGAGTGACAGCTACAAGAAAGGAAGCAACAGATGAAGCTCAGGGTGTAACTCCTGCAAGAAAAAGAGTGTTCGAAGAAGAAAAATAAGGTTTAAATCGTTTCAGGGCCCTAATTATCGACTGCCAGCTAAAGGGTTTGACCAATTACGGAAATATTTTCACCAAACTTCTGCGCTAAATGGCCTTTACACCACTAGAAATGTTCGACGGGTTGGTATTGGTCCTTTAAGATATGGCGATAAATTATTGCTCGACTACATTTGGGAACATTGAGGGAATTTGGTGGACAGGAAGCTTAAATAGATGGCTTGATGATTTTAATTCCTTAGCCTTATGTTAGTATTTTGTAGATTAATGCCAGTTGCTAAAATGGATCAAGTTCATCATGGTGAAGTTTATACTTTTTTACTCCGAGTGGTGTTATTGAATGAAATGGAAGATTTTGACTTTTGATCATACTAATAAATAGCATCTTGGAAATACTGAGCTTCGCTCAATTAAAAGGTGGATTTGAACATTTTAATGAAAATACCAGTAATGGATAGAGAGGTGATGTTTGTCTCTTAAAAACACTCGAAAGCTTCTAGGTTTCCGTAGCAAGCAAGACACTTTCCATTAATGAGTGAATCCTTAGCAGGCAAGCCGAGATCACAAACAGGGCCGCCTTCCATGTTATACAGTTCCGTTTGAGCATCACTGAGTCTTATGAAAAGTTCTTCTATTTGTAATGTATCAATTCCTAAAATACCATAAACTAAAATTGGTCCACAGCCGTTTCCGCCAGCAATATATTTTGTTCGACAATCAGCAGAACTCTCACCTGTTGATAACTCGGTTAACTGGTCGATTTCCGAATTTAGCCCAATGATTCTGGACTTTAGCTCTTCTGTGGATAGCTCATCCTCTGAACAGCCATAGTATGTTAGGCTGAAAAGTACGATAATGATATTTAAAATTAATTTCATATTTCTGAGACACCTAACGATGTGAAATGGTTGCGAAAGATGTTAATACTAATGTGGAGCTTGCGGTTGTATATCGTGAACTTTGGTTGATGTTTCGCGCTTTGAAATTTACTTAGCACAACTATTTCTTCCGAGAGAATACGTTTTAAAGGGTATATCCGAAACCACAAAAGGTGCTCAAAATCACAGAACTATTAGAAGGTGTAGTCAGCTGTCGCAGGTTTGCAACGCGTGCAACTTCACATTTTCATTTAATGCATGTCAGAGAAATGTAAATTTCATGATCATGAGGGATTGTACTTGGTGACTTGCACCGTTGCTGATTGGATTGGTCTCTTCGCAAGAAAGGAGTTCAGGCATACGGTTGTCAATTCATTGCCAAGAGAAAAAAGGTCTAGATATTCATGGATGGCTTGACGCCTTCACATTTGCATATGTTTATAAGTCCAAAAGATAAACCGCTACCAGAAATTATGAGGAATTTTAAGAAATTCACTAACAAGGGAATCATTAAAGAGCTGGAACTCATAAACGAGGGTAAGCAAGAGTTGCTGCTTCGTGCATTCAAAAGCAGGGAGATCACCGGATTTATCAACATATTCTCTTCGCTAAGGTATAAGCATACCGTCGCTTAGATCATATTCTTGACTTATTTCTTTCACTGGTCTACCTGATTTTAGTAATTCAAAATCAGTTAGATTAAAGTCATTCTCCTATACTCTTACCATAAATTCAATATAATATTTATAGACTCAATAAAAACGTCCCAACTAATGTAGACACTTCAGCCATGTAGACTTTCCAATAGGCGTAAGAATAGCCCGAACGATGAAATTCCATTCATAGTTGGGATTGTGGCTCATAATAATTTTTTCCAGTTCTTATCCTGAATCGCTTTGAGAACATCAAAACGCTTGAAGTTGAGGGTTAAGTGATCATCTTACTTGGTATTTTCACGAACACACTGCTAACTGGGAAACTGTCTGGCACTATAAGCATCCTGAGAATCTGGGCAAACCTTATAATATCGATCACAACCATTAATGTGAAGAATGAATATTTTCTACATGCTTGTTAAACGTACTTGTCTAGAATCAGATAGTCTCTTTCTTCTTTCGATACAGCATTGCGACTTGCCGCAGAACGCCACCAGAAGATCATTCCCATAAGGGTGAAAACGAAGAATATGCCCCACTCCAATGGCCAAGCCAAAGCCGCAGCACTTCCCGGATACACCATGGCCAAAAGCATGCAAAGCGTACAAGCAATGGAGATAAACCCTAATATCTTACCGCCAGGAGCATAGAACGGACGGTGCAGATCTGGGAATTTCTTTCGTAGTGCTAAGAAAGAAAAGGAAACGCCAAAAAAAGCAATTACAATACAGAGCGAGCCCACATTCACAAAGGCAACCATGGCTCCTTGCCCCATCAGGGATGCAGCAAATGTGACCATGCCACTAAAGATGACTGCATAGTATGGCGTTTGATATTTTGGATGAGATTTCCCAAACTGTGGAGAGATTATTTTGCCCCTGCCCAGTGCAAACAATACCCGTGAACCTGCAAGAAAGAAACCATTCCAGCTTGTGAGGAGTCCCACCAAGGCCGTGATCAAGATGATATTCACCAGTATAGGTGAGCCGGAAGCTGTTCCAAATGCGCTGGCTGTTGGTAGTTTTTCGCCTAAGATATCATTCCAAGGTGCTGCCATGGATGTACTGAGTATGAGTAAGATGTAAAAGCACACTGCAGCAATGATAGAAACTAAGATCAGTAGGCCGATTGTTCTATATGAAATGGATTGATTCGCTTCTTCAGCCGCCTGAGGAATGGTGTCAAAGCCGACAAACCAGAAAGGAACTGTTACCAATACCATGGCTATGCCGGAGGTGATGGAGGCGGTGGTATTACCTGAGAAAAAAGGATCTAAATTTCTCCATTCGCCCAAGACAAATCCAGCGACAACAAAGACAAATGTCAACAAGACAAACAATACCGTCAGCCCAACCTGAAACCTTGCGGAATTTTTCACTCCGGTGTAATTGATAGCGCTAATTAAGAGTACAAAGAAGGCACTGATGCCTATATGCAAAAGGTAAACGGGGCTTCCATTGACACTGTAAACAGGTAAATAATCAATGGCTGGAATTAAGTAGCTCAGGACTTTATTGATTGAAACGGCTTCAAAAGCGGAGACGGACAAATAACCAAAGGTCAAAAACCAACCTATGATAAATGACTTTGATGGGCCGTAAGCTTTGTAGGCATACGCTACCTCTCCTCCCGAAAGTGGTAATGCCGCAGTGACTTCAGCATAGCAAAAGCCAATGATCAAAATGATTAGACCACCTAAGAAAAACGCTATCATGGCACCTAAAGGCCCTGCATTGGAAAGCCAAGATCCCATGGCCGTGACCCAACCTACACCAATCATTGCGCCGAAAGCGAGACTAAAAAGGCCTGCCTTGCCAATGCCTTTTTGCAGTTGTGGTCTTTGAAATACGGTAGATGATGTCATATTGATTTGTTAGGTGTGCGTATAATAGAGGATTTCAATGGGATGTTTTATTGCCTAGCTAATTAAGCGTTGACGTAAATAGTCTTTTTGTTTATGAATTCCATCATGCCGTCTTTGGCTAATTCTCGTCCATAGCCGGAGTTTTTGGTTCCTCCAAAAGGTAATCGTGGATCGGACTTAACCAATTCATTGATGAAGTAGGCTCCATCGCTCACACGAGAAGACATGGCCAATGCTTTGTCAATATTGGTGGTGCAAACAGAGACTCCTAATCCATACTTAGATTGCTCTGAGAGTTTAAAAGCTTCATCAATGTCTTTTGCGTGGATCATAGCGGCTAGTGGACCAAAAGTTTCCTCATCAAATGCAGGCATTCCAGGCTTTACATTTCCAAGTATTGTGGGTTCATGGTAGCATCCATTTTGGTTACCACCAAATAATAATTCAGCACCTAAATCAATCGACCTGCGTACTTGCGATTGTAATTGATCCGCAAGGTCTTTTCGGGCCAAAGTTCCGACCTGTGTTGCATCATTCATGGTTTCTCCTGATTGAAGTTTTCCTACTGCGGACGTGAATTTGGTTACAAATTCTTCATAGACGCTACCCACTAAAATGAATCGTTTGGCCGCAATACAGCTTTGGCCACAATTCATCATTCGGGCTGTCACAGCTGTTTTTACAGCTCGATCAATATCTGCATCTTCCCAAACGATGAAGGCATTGCTGCCTCCGAGCTCCAGGAGTGATTTCTTGAGGTATTTGCCTGATAGTTCTGCTACGGCAGATCCTGCACGTTCGCTTCCAGTCAGCGTTACGGCTTTTATAGCATCATGAGCAATGATGCTTTCTGTCTGGTCGTGATGTACGATGAGGTTTTGAAAAACACCGTCAGGGAATCCCGCCTTCTTAAAGACACCTTCAATTTGCTTGGCACATCCAAAGACATTTGGCGCATGCTTCAATATCCCCGTATTACCAGCCATCAAAGTAGGTGCTGCAAATCGGAAGACCTGCCAAAATGGGAAATTCCATGGCATAATGGCCAGTACACCACCAATTGGCTCATGTTTTACAAAACTCTTATGAGCATCTGTTACTACGATTTCATCGGCTAGGAAGTCAGCAGCGTTTTCGGCGTAATAGTCACAAACTAATGCGCACTTATTGACTTCCGCTCGGGATTCTGATATGGGTTTTCCCATTTCGTGTGTGATCATAGTCGCGTATTCTTCCACTCCGGCTCGTAACACCTCACCAGCTTTAACCATCAATCTCGACCGTTCGTTCAAAGGCATGTGACGCCATGACTCAAACACATTCTGTGCTTTTTGCAGAATAATTTTTGTCTCTTCCGAAGTTTGTGCAGTGTATTGACCTACTTGCTGGCCATTGTATGGGTTGATACTCTTAAATTCCATTTTAGCTAATTTAATTGTCCGTCTGAAAACGCGGTAGATTCATGATTTTTAACTCCCTTCAATTCGTCCACCCAATTCCATAAGGTGTATACGGTGATGGCATTGGGCTTATTCTCCGCAATGAATCCCTCTTCCGTAACTTTCCAGGTGATGTGTGCGGACTCTGTGAATTTATTGGACGCAATTTGTTCATCAAATAGGAGATAGATAATGTTATGATCATCCATCTCATCATTCAAAAGTCGAGCGATAAATGAGGGCGTCAACTCTTTAATATTCGATTCGGAAACATTATTCCGAGAAGTAATCTTCAATTTTATTTTTAGGATATCGGGCTCACAAAATTTCTTTGGGAATGCCCAATAAAGCAGACAGCATACACTGAATAACTCTTTGTGATAAGTCAAGTCAGCATATTCTCCCCAGATTTTATCCTCCCGAAGTTCGTCGATTAGGTTTTGTTGCTTGCCTTTATTCAATCGATCGCCAAAACGAAACTCCAGCACTTTCACTATGGCTTCCTCCAGATCAAGATCTGACAATGCCATATTGGTCATTTCCTTCAGCTCCTCTGGCGCGATAGATGCTGCATCATCAAAGTCGAGGTGATTTAAAAGTCTCACCAAGTCAACGGCTGTCCATCCATCTGGCAGCTCATGGGTTTCTTTCATTTCAAGAAGTTCCACAAAATATTTGTTTTTCATAGTTCAAACTTCCGTAATACGAGCTCCTTTAAGAAGATCCTCAGTTTCAAATTTGATTATTTTGGTTCCTTCAGTGAAGGTATCAAATGATTGTATGATACTTTCATTGGGCCAATGTAACTGCACAGTTTTATCAATTGGTCGGTATACTGCCGTATATAATGTTCCCAATCCTTCAGAAAATTGCGTATTGTAGAGTGGAGGACTCAAGAATGCGGTGGTTAATTCCCGCCCGCTGACGAGACCATTTGCAAGTATTTTTTCTAAATATTGAGCGCGCTCGGCGGTCTTGTTGAATCCGGCATTTTCGGCCCATTCTATCGCTCCTTGATGGTTCGTAGCAAAAGGAGTCTCAATAATAACGGCAATTCTATCTGGAGCTAATTGCGCTGTTCTTACTTGTCCAGTGAGATCAGTCATGGTCACATTATAAGACATGTGACAAGGTACGCGTTGAAGAACAAGCACCGCTTCCTCTACCGTGCTACAAAACTCAAGGACATAACGTAAAATGAATGGGATCCCAAACCCAAAACCTACGACCTTTCTTCCGCCAAATGTAAGAGAGACAGCCAATCCATCCTCATTCATACCGTCTAATACGCCTAGAAGGCAATCACTGCTTGCAATGACTCTTTTACCATGCCAGGAGGTTTTGAGAAGTGTAGCCTCAAATCGATCCATGTGATAATCGTAATTTCGAACTAATTGTAGTTTGTCGGTATTACAAACAGCTTGTGAACAAGAGGAATAATAAGCGGGCGGCTGAAATCCAGTCAAAAATGAACTAGCCTGTTCATTCGCGCCAACGAGGCGACATAGGTGATCGTGTATGGGCACCATCTCAGGCATATGTCTTTCCAGAGCGGCCATAGAAGTTCTATTATCGGTAAAAGGACTACTAGAGTTGATCCATGTCCTGTAGGCAGGCCATCGCTCTCTAAATAGTTTTTGCCACTTGAAGTCTGCTATGGATTCATCAATGGATGTGAAGTGACGTTGCATAAGTCTTTCAATTCTTAGTGAATTGATGTTTCGTTAGTTAGTTGATTTAATTTTTTCGAAATACCCAAAGGAGATAGTTATATCAGCTTGTTTCTTGTGCGATTGGCTGGGAGGAAAAAGGAAGATCCAAAATCTTAAACGATGTTTGCATAAGATTAGGGATACCTACTCATCTTCAAACAAGAGTGCGCAGCATCTTGAACATGATGATAATGCACAAGGAGAATTTGCTTACTTGGTTAAGCTTCGAGGGTGCGCTGCTGGTGCTCTCTTGTCCTCTACCATTTCTGCAGAGTACTGAGATTTGATAGCTTTAATCCAAGCTTTAGCTCTAGCTGTAAGCTTAAAGTCGTTGGTCATCATCCGACCTCTTGATACTAAGATGCCCATATCAGCGCCTTCATAGAGGTAGTCTCCTTTTGTGGTAATTCGCAGAAAGAAAGCTTCTTTTTCACTTTCTACGGCTCTTCTGTGCGTATCCATTCTGTTGAATTGAATATGTCCATTTTCAAACATGTGCCAGATACCAGAAAGGGGAGCAGCATGTACGTACTCAATCGTATCATCCGTGTGCTTCACCACCATTTGACTCCAATGGTCTATATTTTCCTGCTTTGCCCATCGGTCGTTGAGCGCGTTTACACTGAATTCATAATCGTGATTCATCCATTCGAGAATATGGAAAAGATAAAGCGGCGCATCTGCTAAAGCAAATACGGCATGGTTGGTAATAGAACTTGCTCCTGTAACTCTTGGGTTTAGCTCACCGAGATAAATTTCACCATTGTCTTGATCGATCAAAAAGTCTAACTCAAAATAGCCTTTATAACCCTCCTTCTTTAATTGATCGCCAAAGAGCTGCGTATATTTTCTCGCTTTTTGTCTTAATGCCGGGGTGAATGCATCGGGATATATCTCGTTTCCACACCAGCCGCCTTTGTAAGGAGTGAGCTCCTTAAAGCCAACAAGCTCTGTCATCAATGGTGCTACGATTGTGCCATTTTTGGTGACACACGCTTCAATAGCCGAACCTCGACAATTGATTCGTTTCATAATTTTCACCTCATCTTCTTGCGTTATTTCGTCGGCATATTTTAAATATTCTTTTTCATTTGAAATGAAGAAAGTTGTGTGTCCCGAATCGCCAAAAGGAGTTTGTATCACCAAATCGCTACCCAATTTTTTCTTGGAAACCTCGCCAAGATGTGCGTAGTTTTTAACAGGAGACAATACATATGGCACGCAAGGCACGCTCGCTTTTTCTGCGATCCGGTTAGTGTTGACCTTGTTATCCAAGAAAGTACGCATTTTGGCGCTTGGCATTATGACTTCCAATCCAAGTTTTTTAGCAAGCTTTTCTGTCTTTTCATTAAACATCAAGAACATGACCTTACCAGCCTTACCTTTTACTTTTCTTGATCTTATGTATGCCTGAACCTCAGGATGTTGTAGTAGGTAATTGTTAATATCCTCGATGCTTTCAAACGCATCATGTGGCATGATTTCCTTTGGGGAGAAAACATTAGGATGCTGACCATCAAAACACTCAATGTTACAAATGAATTTGAATCCCTTGATCCACTCATCTGCTCCTAGTAAATTGAAATTAGTTGCACTGATGAAGTAAATAGGTTCTTCATTTTTGTAAAAGAATCTTCTGATATTGGACAATCCTTTTAATGTCTGTGTTGGTGATTTTGCAGGTGTTTTTGGCTTTGCAGGCTTAGTCGCCCGAGAATTTTCTTTTTCACTCATAATACTTATTAAAGTGTGTTTGAATTTTATTTACTGATTTTTTTTGGTCTGGCTCATTACGCCCATTGCGGTGGCTGTTTGTTGACGATTGAGCACGGATTCCTGAAAAATTCGAAGACCTAGATCAGCACGGTATCCATGGATTTCGGAGACATCCAAGGCCAACATAAACCGGATAATTTCTTTGCTTATCACTTGCCCAGGTACTAGAACGGGGAAACCCGGAGGATAGGGGATGACAAATGACGAAGCAACCAATTCTTTTCCTTGTTTCAGCGCATCCTTGCATTCTCGCAGAGATAAGTATTCGCAATTTTCTTCATGGTAGGCTAGAAAATAGGCCGCTCTTAAGTTTCCTCCCGGTACGCCTGGTACGGCAAGAAAAGAAGAGTGAAACCGACTAAAGTCTGGTAGTGGCGGTACATCTAGTGTAAGCGATTGCACTTTAGCATCGGCGATTTCTCTCTCCCGCTTGTTGAGTGAATCAAAATGATCGTCTAGTTGTCCAGCGATTTGCAGTAAGACATTAGTAAGATAGGCTACACTTCCCCGCGTAGTACCGATATTGGTCATGAAGAGCACGGTATTTCGTGAGGTCTTATTGATCTGGATATTGTATTTATCCATGAGATACTTGTTCTTGAAAGTATCTCCGTCTATCCCTGTGCGCCCAATGAACAAGGTGATTTTGGTTGGGTCAAGCATAAATTCATCCTTCTCCCATGCTTCTTCCATACGGTTCCATCCTGTCTTAGACTCGTAGTATTCATTCAGACCACTATCTCGGTACTGATCTGGAATAAAATCCTTTACGGTAAGCACTTCAAAGTACTTGCTCAACAGTGGATTTTCTACCACTTTAGCTCTAAAATCCATGGCCAGCTCGATGCTTCGCTCTACCATCTCAAATCCTTCGAACTGTACTTGTCTCCTACCAACATCAAGTGATGCTAGCATCTGATAATTTGGTGAAGTGGAAGTATGCGTCATATAAGCCTCCAAGAAGGTATTTTCCGTTTTTTTACGAAAATCTTCGTCCCAGATATGGATCATAGAGCCCTGACGAAAGCTACTTAGCGTTTTATGTGTACTTTGTGTTGCATAAACGCGAACACGAACTTTTGAAGGATCTGGAAGTCTTGGGTGCTCTCCTTTTTTTAAGTCCTTAATATGCTCTTTGTACTGTTTATGATAGCCTTCTGATTGATATTTATCGTGCAATTTATTAGCACTAAACATGGCTGTTCGTTGCTTGTAGGTATAAGTAAAGCCAGCAAAAGCAAACCAAGCTTCGTCCCATAAGAAAACCATGTCTGGCTTGATTGCCAAAACGCTTTCCATGACTCTTTGAACATTGTAGACCATACCATCGAATGTACAATTGGTGAGGAGCAACATTTTCACCTTATTCAATCGGCCTGCAGCTTTTAGCACCAACAGTTTTTTGATAATATGTTCTAGCGGAACAGCCCCGTAGATCGAATACTTTTCAATAGGATAGGAATCTAGGTATACAGGATATGCTCCTGACAGTACGAGTCCGTAATGATGAGATTTATGGCAATCTCTGTCAATTAAAACCAAATCTCCCGGCTCAACCAATGCTTGCTGCACGATCTTGTTGGCCGTAGAGGTTCCATTCGTTACGAAAAATGTGCGCTGAGCACCATAGGCTGTAGCGGCCATTTCTTGGGCTTTTTTTAAGGGCCCGGTGGGTTGCAATAACGAATCCAATCCTCCTGTGGTGGATGATGTCTCGGCGAGAAACATATTTCTACCATAGAAATCTCCAAAGTCCTTGATCCATTTTGATTTGAATACCGAGTTGCCACGAGAGATAGGCATAGCATGAAAAATACCAGTTGGCTTCTGACTATATTCCTTCAAAGCAGTAAAAAAGGGCGTGTTAAATCGCTCATTGATCCCTCTGATAATCGCGAGGTGTAACTCCTGCAAATCTTCCTTACGGTAATATATTCTTCGGAATGCCCCCAGTGTACTGTCCTTTAAGTTGCCGAGTGCTGTATCAGTCACATAGTACATGTCGAGCTCGGGCCTAAACTGTTTGATCAATTGACCTACTTTGGGCCCAAGGTCAGCTTCAGGAATATCTTGCAAATCTATATTCAACACATTCTGAATATATGGTTTGATTAGCGAAGTGATATTTGTAGATAGATACGGAGGTGCATATCGTATTACTACAGCTTGAATATTTGGATTAAAAAATAGGGCAATCAGTGCATCCTGAAAGGAGTGCTGTATTACTACGTTGTAGGTGAACTGGTCATTTGGATCATGAAGTTCTCTGAGCTTTTCATGCAATGCCGTCTCATCAGCTGAATTAAAATTCTCAAGGAAAAGAACTTCAAAATAATTTTTCCGAACACTTTTTTTACCTCTGTTGACATACTCTATTTCGAGTAATTCACCGTCATCCTCATTTGGAATTTGTGTATTATCGTTGTAAGCATCATTAATAAGTTGACGAGATGTCGCATTTATGGCCTGTGCTAAGACCGCATGCTCACCATTGGCTAAGAAAGTAATAAGCTTCTCAATAATTGCCTTTCCTGGTATTGCAAAATACTGCTCTACAGTGGCCAAATCTTCGAGTAGTTGCTCGATTTTTTCTTCATGCTTGGTTATATTAGCAGCGCCAGCGTTACAATGAGATAACTCTTCGCTCTCATTTTTCAGCTCATTCCACTTGTCGAGCCTAAGCTGTCCAATGCTGTAGTAGGGGGCACTAATTGCTTTTTTTTGGCTATTCATCTATTAGTGTTTTGAATGTAGTGCAAGTTTGTTTCCTTCGGTATCTATAAATAAAGCAAAGTATCCATCTTCCTCGCTAATCAACGTTTTTTCTAAGATGACACGTCCACCACTATGTCCTATTCTTCTCAAAATAGGGGCTAAATCTTTTCCTGCGTTCAGATAGACTAAGGGTCCAGTTGCACTTGGTATACTCCCTTCTCCAACAACTATGGCACCTCCGATACCATTATCGGCAGGGAAAAGAGCCATGGCATAACCATTTGACTCTGTTGTCTCCATTTCGATTCCGTATATAAAGTTGTAGAAACCTACTGCCCTCAAGAGATTGAGAGCTGGTATTTCAAACCAACTGACATAATGTCTAAGTTTTACACTTTTCTTTCCTGTTGAGGGGAGTCCCATATTGTATTCTGTTTGTTTAAGTATTAATTAAATATTTAAAAAACCGTATCGATGTTCCGTTTCGTTCTTGTTCGCTTTTGTGAGACGATACGTATTTTAAATCTCGGAGACTTAGCTTTTGAGATTTATTATCACATAAGCCCTTTGAGTCCTGTGACGGGCTGAGATGCTGCCATTTCACTTTCCTTTTGACGAAGTTTCGCAAGTGTGTCTAGCTTGGTCGGTTTAATAAGTGGCCCTAAAGATTCTAGATAAGGAAGCGGAGTTCCTTTTTGATAGATAGCAAAGTCATCAATATTGTCACGGAAACTTTTTAACGGTTGTCCTAATCTGAGTATTCCAAGCTCTCTGCTTCGTTTTACACTCTCAATATTGAACTCGATTGGTATGATCTCTTCTGTACTTCCTGCCTGATACAGCACACGCCCATCAGGACCACAAACAATAGAACATCCACTCCCACCGGTATCAAGTCCATTGACATCAAATAGGTAACATTGATTGACGCTGGCCATCGCTCTAGCTATTGATAGCTCGATATCACGATCAATTGTTCCTGTCAATGTCGGATGCAAAATTACCTCGGCACCCATCACGGCAAGTGTACGGATAGTTTCAGGAAACCACATATCGTAGCAGATAGAAACACCGAATCGGCCTACATCAGGGACATCAAATACACAGAATTGATTGCCAGCGGTTACGCCAACTTCGTATGGATAGAAGGGAAACATCTTGCTGTATCGGGTCACCACTTCTCCTTGTGGGTTGATTACTGATGCCGTGTTATAAATAAGTCCAGCTCTTTTTTCAAAAATAGACCCAGGAACTAACCAGATGCCATATTTTTTTGCCATTTTTTGCATCTCTTGCTCGAATAGACCGGGCACATCTTGTGCGGTATGCAACAATGGGCCAAAGGCACATAATTCACTAAAGACGACCATTTCTACCCATGGATATAGGTTCATGGTAATGTCTAGTTTCAGCTTCATCATCTCCACATTAGAATGAACAGCTGATACCTTCATTTGAATTCCTGCAATAGCGAAAGGTTTCATTGTTTGTTTTTTGAATTGTTTAAAATTTCCTGCTCTAGTATGTCTAAGCCTTGATTTAATTGTGCATCGGTAATGACCAAAGGACTGAGGATACGAATAATATTTTTGTAAGTGCCTGCATTGAGGATAATCAATCCTCTTTTAAGGCAGGCTGCAACGATTTTGCCGCACAAGTCACCATTTGGTTTCTGTGAATCTCCATTTTTCACAAACTCAATGGCGATCATCGCTCCCTGCCCTCTGATATCGCCAATATCTGGACATATTTTTTTGAGTTGGTCCAATCTATTTCTAGTGATATTGCCGATCTCAGTAGCTCTTTCATTGAGGTTGATATCTTTCATATACTGGATAGTAGCCGATGCGGCTACACAGCTTAGTGGGCTGCCAATATAAGTTCCTCCGATGGTGCCTGGTGCTGCGGCATCCATGATTTCCGCTTTACCAACAACAGCAGCTATAGGTAATCCAGAGCCCATTGACTTAGCATAAGTGCTTAGATCTGGGGTAACATTGTAATTCTGCCAGCTCGCCCAGTTTCCAGTTCTGGCAAACCCGCTCTGTACTTCATCGGCTATGAGCATGATGCCATACTCATCGCAGAAATCCCGAAGACCTTCAAAATATTTTTGCGGAATTGGATTAAATCCTCCTTCTCCTTGAATTGGCTCAAAGATTACTGCGGCCAGATTATTAGGGTCAACAAGATTTTTCTCGCTTGCGTGTAGGGTTTTTAATTCAGAATCAGCAAACTCATCAATGGATTTGCCCGTGCCATATCTATAAAAGTTGGGATACCTAATCCGATATACTTCAGGGGCAAATGGGCCGCAATTGAGTTTATAGTCTATTTTGCTAGTGAGCGTCATCGCCATCATGGTACGGCCATGATAAGCATCTGTAAAACATAATACCGCTTGCTTTTTGGTTGCCTGACGCGCTATTTTAATAGCATTCTCCACCGCCTCTGCGCCTGTACTGACCAACATTACTTTGGTTTTTTCACCATGTGGTAATATTTCGCAGAGCTCTTCACATAACTTGACGTAAGGTTCATAGGTGACCACATTGAAACTGGTATGCAGATATTTATCAGCTTGTTCTTTAATAGCCTTTACTACCGGATCCGGACAATGGCCAGCATTGACTACTCCTATACCTCCAGCAAAGTCGATCAACTCATTTCCATCTTCATCTGTGATGATTGCTCCTTTTGCATGTTGTACAGTGGCAGTATTAAAAATACCAACACCATTCGCGACTACATTTTTTCGTCTTTCAAGAAGAGCTTGAGATTTGGTGGATTTTAATGTCATTTAACGTTTATCTATTTTAGATTTGATGATGTATTCACCATTAAAATGTGGAGTTGAAAAGAGTCATAAATCAGCGATGATCCTTTTTTGATTTGGCAAATCCTTGATGAATTTATCTATGGATTCTTAGAACATAATCCTTTTTATGGGAAAAAAATGTTCGTGAGGAGGTTATGGTTGCCTGTTCTCAGTTTTGTTTTTCAAGATGTAAAGTTACCTAAGAAATAGCAGAATAACATGACGTGGGAAGCTCAATTGTAGATAGCGAGTAATAATTATTTCATCATTGACATGGCATAGAGAAGGAATACGGTAGACAAAATTTCATAAAGACAGGCTTTTTTTGATTATATAACATATAATTCTTAGGTGATAGTTGCATCAAGGTTTGTGAGTTTGAAATGCCTGTTATCTTGAAAATATATTTCATACAAAGCATCCATTAATTAAATCAATTATGTGTTCTTTAGTTTATGAAAATATTTCAATGCAGCTATTGAGCTCAACCCGCCTTTTTTGAGAATATTAAATGTGAGCGATGTAATTCTTATCTAGGCTATTTGCCGGAGTTTGACGAAATGTTTGCTTTAGATCCAACGCGAATAAATTGGACTATTAACGAGATAGAATATGTTTATTGTGACAATAATCAACATCAGGTTTGCAACTGGCTAGTCCCTTTTACTGAAGATCAAAAGTTTTGTATTGCCTGTAATTTGAATAGAACGATCCCCGATTTATCGATTAAACAAAACTTTGATCGCTGGCGAAAACTGGAAATTGCGAAGCATCGACTTGTTTATTCTATACTCAAGTTGCCATTACCTATGGAAAGTAAGTTGGATTATCCTGATACAGGTTTGTGTTTTGATTTTTTATCCGCAAAAGTTACTCAGCTTTCGGGTAATAAAATCATGACTGGGCATGCAGATGGTGTAGTCACTATAATTCTTGTGGAGGCAGATTCTGTCAGTCGAGAGCAAATACGTCGCTCTATGAATGAGCCTTACCGAACACTCATTGGTCATTTTAGGCACGAGGTTGGTCATTATTATTGGCAAAGAATTGTTTTTGAAGATGTTACAATATTAGAAAAATTCAGAGAAACTTTCGGGGATGAGCGCGCGAGCTATGCAAATGCATTAGAGCAGCACTATAAACAAGGCACTCCCGCCAATTGGCGTCAAAATTTTATTAGCGAGTATGCGTCTTCCCATCCTTGGGAAGACTGGGCGGAAACGTGGGCGCATTATCTTCATATTATCAATACGATGGAAACGGCTTATTCTTTTGGGCTCAAAGGGGAACCTACACGATCTGAAATTCACCATATGAGGCTTGATGCAAAAGACCCATATTCGGACTTGACGTTTAAAGAGATTTTAGATGAAAGTATCCCATTGTTTTATGCGGTCAATAGTATTAACCGTTCGATGGGCATTCCCGATGATTATCCTTTTGTTATATCTGATCAGGTAGTTCTAAAACTGGCGTTTATCCATCAGATGATGCGGAAGTTAAAAATTGACGCTTTCGAAAAAGTCTGATTATGAAATAACTCCAACTTGGAGAGGCGAGGAGATTTGATGGGAGTATATAATGCCGTATCAGCGCTTACCTTAAAAATGATCGGGACCTGCTTATGAGCATTGATCAGGTCCTCGATTAGGTTATCTCACAATGTGAGCCTTTAATATTTTCACATCCTTTATCGGTCTATCAAGATTGTTGGTATTTACAGCAGCAATAGTATCGATAATATCAAGTCCGCTAATGACTTGCCCAAAGACGGTATAGTTTTGATCAAGTCTGGGGGTACCACCAATTTCTCTGTAGGCTGATCTATGTTCTTTTGGAATCGTGTATTTTTCAAAATTGGTGAATGTAGAAGCAATTTCTTTCAATGCGTCTTTAGCTGTGCGATAAAGCTTAACATTCTCCGTATCGATAGACTTATTTAGTGAGTCTACCCAAGATTGGCTTTTGGGGGATTTGTAGCTGTAGTGACTCGCGAGGCGCTCATTAATGGTGATTTCAGCTTGGTTTATGACGCTATCCGACATCACTCCAGCTTGTACAATGTAGAATTGCATAGCGCTTGATGCTCTTTCGGGATTTCCGTCTCTGGCCGCTCCTAAGGCTCCTTTTTTATGAAATAATGTACTATCAAACTCTGCAGGTATAGTATAATCTAGCCCGCCATTTCCAAGGGTGTCATTCGCAGTGGCGTATTTGCTATCAGGATCGCCTCCTTGTATGACAAAGCCATCAATGACTCTATGGAAAAGTAAACTGTCGTATTGCGCTTCCTCCACGAGCTTAATGAAATTGTCGCGATGCAGTGGTGTTTTATCAGATAACTCAATGATCATATCTCCCAATGAGGTTTTTAAGACTACTTGAGTGGAAGGAGGAGTAATTTTCTCATTCTTTGGTTGGTCTTTGGTCGGTTGGCAGGCGAGTAGTAATGAGAATAAAGTGACGGTTATTAAATTTTTCATGGCGGTTTTTTACTTGTTTATTCAAAAGACCAATTTATGCCATTTACGGGTAACTGAAAAATTTAATATGTGACGATTAATCAATACTTGTTTAAGTTCATTGGAAAGAAGTCTATAGTATTCAGACTATACTAAATCCTATAATTGGTAGAAATGATAGGAGAAATAGGTATTCCAAAGGTTAGATAAAATAAGATTGAGTGATGACGTACTCAAGTTTATTTCAGTGGGCCAAGATCGATAAATGGATTGTAGGCAATTTCCCAAAGATATCTGTCAGGATCTGCGATGTAGCTGCTATACCCTCCCCAATCTGTTTTTTTGGGTTCTTTGACAACTTCAACTCCTTGCTTCTTGAACTGGGTAATGAGCTCATCCACTTCCTGCTTAGATCGTGTATTATACGAAATGGTGATGCCTCTAAAACCTGATCCTTCGTGGGAAACTGTTGCATCTTTGGCCAACTCCTCCCTTACATATAATGACAATTGGATGCCATTGAGCTCAAAAAAGGAAATGTATTCGTTACTAAAACTAGATTTGGGCCATCCGAATTTTTTTTCATAAAAGGAAGTTGATCTGACTAAGTCAGAAACTCCTAAAGTGATGATTGATACGCGTTGTTCCATTTTTGATATGACCGTCTTTAAATTGTGAAGTTAAAGAATAGCGTTTCAAAACAACGCATAACTTCTCTAAAGTCTAGGGCAAGCGTTTATGGGTTTGGACGCATTAGCGAGCGCAACATCCGGCGTGGATTGTTGTATCCTTTTTACCTAAAAAGGCAAAAAAAGCTGCCGCTGCGATTTTGGTCGCTCGCACTTCGAGGACTATTATCTTGGTAATTGGGCGTTGACAGTTAAATGCTTTTGCCCTGCGCTAAAGTTCTTGTGCAATTCTATATTGAACTTTATTCGAAGACGATCTCATCAACATAGATCGATTGGTTAAAACCATCTGCGGCACCAAACATGACAAAGCCTGTTCGAATACAGCTTAAGTCCATTTTCTTCACGTTAATAGAATATTTTTTCCACTCAGTGCCTAGCTCGATCTCCATTGATTTTTTGGACGTGTCTGGAAAAGGCTTGTTTTCAATAAGTCCGAATCCCATGGTGACTTTTGTATTATCATCATCAGCCTTGGCCCAAAAGCTAAATTTCTTGGCTCCAGAGAGGTCAAAACCACCGCGCATATCTCCCCAGTCATTTGGTGGGTCAACGAGTCCAAGGCCAAACCAACCTTTTACATCGTTGTAATGAATTTTTAACGCTGCATTTCCTGAATGGACCTTTGTTGTATTTTCTAAATCGAAAGAGATAGCCGCGTAGTTGCCCATCAACGCGGAGGGAATATAAGGGTCCTCTATACCGTCTTTATATACGTAAAAGGGCAAGGTCGTTTTAGCGACCAAATACTTATTTGCTTCATTTTTCTCATCTATGACCATCACAGATGTGGTAGCAATGCCAACATTGTTATATGTGTCGCTCACATTCACGTAAACTTTAATGGCTCCATTTTCTGTTGGAAGTTGTATTTCAAATCCGTCGGACGTATTTCCGCGTGAGATGAGCTTGTTAATCTGGTCGCGTCTTCTGCGACTTCCCGTTCTTTGGTTGTAAAAAAAGTCAACGGCTAAGACTTCATTTTCCAAATCAGTGGCGGAAAGTTCTACAGGAACCCAATCACCAACTTTTCCTCCTTTGGTCGTAAAAGCATAGATTACAGGTATATTATTGTTTGGCTTTTTACCAGTAAAAGCTTCTCTAATCGACCAATATTGTGGGCGATACATGCCACGATGATGGGTCATTAGCCAAGGCGATATGAAGATATTACCATCGCCGTAATGAAAATTAAAAACACCAAGACAAGCTGATTTATTGTCTATCCAATTCTTATATCCCTTGGAGATGGCGTCATATTTATCCGAGTCTGAAGGTTCTATTGCGATATCATTGGCATCTTTATTTACATCCCATTCTCCAGTTACACCGTATTCTGTGATGATATATGGCTTATCAATGTTCTTTTTTTCCAACTCTTGCTGTAAAAAATTAGTACCGGCACCATAGCAGTTGAGACCATAAATATCTAGGGATGGCACATATTTTCGCCACCAATCCAATCCAAATGTCCACGCTTCTACTGAAGTAATGGGGTGATTTGGATCTAGGGTTTTAATGGTTTTGCATATGCTTTCAAGAAAAATAGAGTAAGCTTTTTTTTCATCATCTGTTGCCATATTCAGGTATATTTCATTGCCAATACCCCAAGACAATAATGCAGGATGCGCCTTGAACTTTTCGACAGCATTGATGGCCTCCTTGTACATGAGCGTCATACCGGCAGTGTCAGTGAGATAGTCAAAACTATCATCCGCTTCCATTCCGGCTCTGCCATATCGCATCCAAATGCCTACCATCACTTTAATGTTGTATGTATGAGCAGCATCAAGAAGTTGTTGCGTGTTTTTATTGTGATTCCAAGTTCTGATGGCATTTACGCCAAGAAACTGTAAGTCTTTGAAGTAGGTGTCATAGTTGGCGACATCATTTTCGTGACCAAAAGTGACGCCTTTTACTTTAAATGGACTGCCATCGACAAAGAGTTGCCATTGATTGTTTTCCTTACTGTATGTTACCTGTGCGGAAATATTATTGGTGAGAAGAATAACGAACAGCGTAAAGGTGACTATTTTTTTCATGACTTAAGGAGTATGTTCTTAGGCTTGGCTATTCGTTAAGTTGAGTGTTATTATTATTTACAAACCACATTTAGTCCCGAATTGTTGAAAGCACTTTTTTTGTGAAAGGCTACACGATTTTTGCATCATTAAATTTTACTGTTCGTTGCATGATTCTAGACTTGAGGTAAGTTTTGAAAATGACCATTTTAAACTAGATGAAAATTAAATTCCACCTTGTGGGCTTTGCATCTAGCAGCTGTCATTGAATAAAAAGTAGTTATCCGCCGTTATAATTAATGAATTTCTCAAATTCTAGCTTGCTTTGATGTCTTATGTTATGCTTTTTTCTCGGGAGCACTTATTTTATAACTTCGGGTTGTTGATAATGGTTAAAAGTAGGTTGTATGATGCCAATTTACACTTGACAACAGCTCAGAAAAATAAACTCACGCTAAAGATGCGAATCACTTGATCGATAATTTCCTAAAAACACTTGTTAGAAATTGGGTGACTTACTCGATATGTTTACTCAATATTATCATTTTTATTTCCTATGGTTTTGGTGAATATGATACATTAACGCTACTAGAAAGTGGAGCTAATTTCGCACCTTATTCTTTGGGGAATGAGCCTTCTAGGCTGCTTATCTCTATGTTTTTGCATGGGAATCTTCTACATCTGCTGGCCAATATGTACAGCCTTTATTATGTGGGAACGCAGGTTGAATATCAAATAGGATCGCTTAGTTTTCTTGTGCTCTATCTATTGGCTGGTTTCGCTGCTAATCTCACAAGTCTGAGTTTTAATTTTTTTATCATTAGCGTAGGGGCAAGTGGTGCAATATTTGGCATTTATGGTTTCTTGCTTGTGGATACATTAAAGAGAGATAAGTCGAATCGGGTGGCGACTATTACAAATTTTGTGATCTATTTGGTTATCGTCACTGCTTTAGGAACAAAATTGAATTTTGATAATGCGGCTCATTTAGGAGGAGTTGCTTTTGGTATAATTTTAGGATTATTTCGATATAAGACAAAGGCTTTTTGGCCCTATTTTTTAGCGAGTATTGTTTTATTACTTGCCTTCATTGAGCTACCAAGGCATCAAGTCGAATATTTTAAGGCTTACCAAAATTACCTAGCTGCGGATCGTCAGATAATCAAGTTATTGAATGCCGGATTAAACGACAATGACTTTTATGATTCACTCATAGATATCCAATCTTTGCCAGAGGCAGCCATTTCTAAATTCACAAATATTAGCCATGTTCCAAGTGAGCTGGGCAAGGATACGGCTACTATTTTGGCTTATATAAGATTTCGAGACAGACAAATGGACTTTTTCCTGATGGGTCTTGCACGTGAATCTTTCATTTTCCAGGACAGTATTAGATGGTTAGGTTCGCAAATAGAGAATTTGCCACCTATAGCTTACAATCTCAATTTTGGAAGGGCAACAGCTTTGGACACGACAAACAGTGGGACAAATGAAGAACTAACCATAGTCAAGCAACATTATGATTCTAGCTGGTTTGAGACGGATGCTGATAATTATGAGTATTACAGGGTTGGTCAGCAGGACACTTTGGGAGATTGGCATGGTTGGGTTTTGGATCACTACAAGGATGACGGCATACAAATGACGGGAACCTTTTTTAGAGGTCTTAAAGCTGGGATATTCATATACTACAATACAGACAGCACCTATGCCAGTGCAGGAAGATATTATGCAGATCGCAGAGTAGGAAAGTGGGAGGAATTTTATAAAAATGGTAGGCTCGCCTCGGAGGTGAGACATGAAAATGGCTATGGTTATCTCGAAAATTTGTGGGAAGAGAACGGGAAGCCAATGGTTACTAACAGAAAAGGGGCTGAAGTTTATTATTATCCGAATGGAGAAATTCGTTACAAACGAGCCATTAAAGATGGCTTAAATCATGGTTTCATCGAATCATATTATGAAAATGGAGATCTTAGGTACAAAGAACTGCACGAAAATGGCGAATTGATTAAAGGAGTTTCGTATGCTGAGACAACCGAAAATACCTATGATGTAAGTGTTTATATGCCATTTCCAGAAGGAGGGTTTGAGTCATTTTATAAATATATCCAAAAAGAGAATAAATTGAAATCAGAGAGTGTGGATGGCCATGTGGTTATCGCGTTTGATGTGCATTACACGGGAAGGATTTTCAATATACGATTTCTCAAAAGATTTCAGAAAGAATATGATGACTATGCAAAAGAGCTACTGCTCAATGGACCAAAGTGGAATCCTGCTCGTGCGCACGGCATCAAAGAAGTAAGTGCTTATGCCGAAATTTCTGTTGGCTTTTAGTAGTTTTCGGTTCATTATTTTTTGTCCGGAAAAGCCTAAGTCAGGCTAATTTGATGGAGGTATTTTATTGATAGAGAGTAAGTCTTGTTGTGTTTTTCTTGTCCAATAAATTCTACTTTGGCGGGGGTATTTCTTGATGCGTGCATAGAATAAAAGCAATTATCCGATTTCTTATATTGCGCGGTTGTTCCAAGGGTTTTGGTTGTAAAAAGTAGAATTATTGGCAGGAAAATTAGATTAAGGTGAAAGGAACGATAGTATTTCTTTTCGTTATTGATCCTTTGGCTTTTGTTTAGTGCAAAGAATGTTGAAGTAATAAACACACAATATTTATTTGTTGTAATTGGTGTTTTTATTTGTTGTAATTGGTGTTTTTATTTTGTGTTAGGCTTCTGTGAGAAAATGGTCAAACCCAATTATTTCATTGGAGAAGCAGCCATTGTGTTAATGATTATATATATTTTTTGTAAAGCAAGTGATTTTCGGATATTGAAGGCGACCGATTTATGATATTTATCATCAAGAAATTTTACTGACCACATAAAGTATTCTAGACAATGTAGCTTATTTATCATTTTTGTCAATAGTAGTTTTCAGTAGTATCAGCGAATATGGAAAGGCAAATTCATCGGCTAAAACGGCACTAGAAGAGTGGTATCATAAAACCAAAAAAGCTATTTGAGGAAACTTAACGGATAGTTAAGAGTGTGTTCAACACGCTCGAAGATGTAGGTATCAATCGTTTTGTATTTAACATCAAAGGCAATTATTACAGATGGTTAGACATCATCATATTTGCGTCCCAAAAAGTGGACATTAGATTTATGGGTACACATTCCCCGCATGATAAAATAGATAGTAAGACTGTCTAATAGATTGCATCATGATAATTGAAAATATATGCAAACAACACCTTATAAGAATAGATGAACTTCTAGCTATTGTAGGAATTGACACCTCTACCGATAATATAAATTTCATTGAGCTAGAAACTATTTCTGATTTAGTGGCTGACTATGAGGGAGAAGTCCGTGCCAGTAGAAATTCCAAGCTTGATTGATGTCATTAAGTTGAGCATGCAGGAACAAGAGTTAAACAAAAGGATTTGGCACTAATTTTAGGGATAATCACAATCCGAATAAGTGGGTGTATCAAAGGGAAAAGAGATATTACGCTACAAAGGGCAGAAAAACTCATAGGTGACTCAATATCGACGCAGATATTATTCTGCAATAATATTGACAAAGTAAACGACGAAATTAAAGGTGAATAAGCGGCTTAAGTCTCGTTTTCTACTAAAAAGTCTACAGATGCATTTATGAGGAGAAGGGACGAGGTTGCTGGGAATACTATCTCCGGCGAGATTAATTAACCCTTTTATGCCACAGATTTTTTCATTCAAACTTAGAAACAAGGTAATATTTGGTGAAAAAGCCTCAATGCTATGAACGTTGGGAGTGGGTGATTTCTTCTTGTTTAAATAACTCCGCGGGGTAATTATAATGCAAATTAGAAGTGCTATCTTTATGTATGGTTCTTTCCAATTTGTCGCCAAACTATTTTGGATTGATTTCAAGAAACCATTGTCCATTTAGCAAACTGAAAAGAATCAAAAAATGAAAATTCGCTTACTATTCCTCTCCACTGTCGTCAATTTTTTGTTTTTTTCTTGTGGTCCATCTGAAGATGATGCAGAATTCACAAGTGAAATAGCTTTTAACGTTAAAGCCATCACTGCCAGTGGAGGTAGAGTTTCTAGTACCGACCTTGAAAATGCCAAATCAATTTTGGTAACCATAAAAAAAATGGATGGAACTCCTACTGATTATACCTTATATCAGTTGCCTATATTTAATGCTGGTGGTGAGTATGTAAGTGAAAATTTAATACTGCCTACAGGAGCTTATGAAGTGACAGAGTTCTTTGTGTTGAGTCAAGAGGGGAAGATAATATTGATCGCTCCCTTGGAAGGTTCTGAACAAGCTCAAAATGTATCGGAATCCCTCCCGATACAGTTTTTAATTACGAAAGATCAGATTACGTTCACTACTATCGAAGTAATTTCAAATGAAGGGTTTACGCTTGCGGATTTTGGTTTGGCAGGCTTTAGTCTTACAGAAATTGAGTTATTTCATTTTCTTGCGTTTGTTTCTGAACAAGGCATGGTGAACGCTCTGTTAGAGGCTGAAATAATCGTTACAAGTGAAGATTATCAGTTTAAGAAACAACTTTTGGGAATCACAAATAATACTATTTTAATCAAAGACGGATATAGCGATTATGAAGTTACCGTGAACAAAGAAGGTTACGAGTCCTTCAATCATACATTTATAAGGGATAGCTTAAGTGCGCATGCTTCAGCTCCGCTTAATATTGAACTAATAGAAATTCTGGACTCTTATATCTCTCCAATAATAGATGCAAGAGACGGAAAGATGTATGAAACTGTATTAATCGGGGATCAACGCTGGATGGCTGAGAATCTTAGAGCAACAGTTTATAATGATGGTAGCGCCATAGAATTCCCAAGAACGGATATTACAGCTTGGGAAGACAATACAACGGGTGCTTATGCACTTTATGATTTCGATGAGATAGTATATGGAATGCTGTATAACTGGTATGCGGTCAAAACTGGCAAGTTATGCCCGGATGGCTGGCATATGCCTTCAGATGAAGAATGGCTTACTTTAAGTACTTTTTTAGGAGGCAGCAGTATTGCGGGAGGAAAAATGAAAGTTACAGGAACTGGGGACTGGGATGATCCAAACTTGGCGACAAATAGTACTGGTTTTTCTGCTTACCCTGCTGGTTGGGCGTATTTTGCATATGGTCATTTTAGCTATAAAGGAAATTTAGCTGCTTTTTGGAGTTCCGATGAAGGAATAAATGCTGATCATGGAATAAGCCGACAGATTGATAATAATTCCACTAATCTGGAAAGGAATACAAGCTCTAATTCTTCTAATAAAGGAAATGGCTTTTCATGTCGATGTTTGGAAGATTAATTATTGATAAAAAGTAGTTTTAGTTCATTAAAAGAGGCCTAGGTTACCTCCTTTTTATGCTTTTCGATAGTCAAATTATCGTGGCTTACGAGTATGATGATTGCTACTTCTAAGCTGATTGCCATTTATATAGAAGGCAATGACTTATTTGACGACTAAAATCACTCTTGATTGGAGTTTAATCAAGTGTTGTTAGACTAAAATAAAGCGATTGAAGTACTATCCTATGAGCAGCTCAATCACCATCCTCTCTTCAAGTGAACAATCTAATTATAAATTGAGAAAACATGATAATGACAATAGCTGACACGAGGTAAACTCCTGTTTATGACAATAGCTGACTAAACACTAAACATAAAAAGAAGATCAATACTGTTCAACCCAATTCCAGCAATTCCAGGATGATCGACATTTTCAAAACACTAAGGATATATACTAGTTCTATTATATAACCCAAATGGACGTTCCGGTAAATGATCAGGATGAATTAAATAATACGTTGTATGAGAAAACTTAGACCTACTTTAACCCTATTATTTGATACCTTCCTTTCAGAGAAAACACGACATAAAGCTGAAAACGTTATTCTCATCATAGCATTGGTGAGCTTCTTCATCCATCTGGCTTTGATCTATTTGGTGAAATTTGACTTAATTACTTTTCTGCCAGAATCAGACTTATTAAAAAACCCAATATCTGCGATATACACACCGTTTTCTTTCATTTTGATCTTCGAGGTGTATCTTTTGATTTACTATCTACCTAAATCATTTACCACCTATATAACCAAGCAGTATGAAATAATCACCCTCATCATTATACGTAAATTATTTAAAGACCTTGCAGGATTAGAGCTATCCTCTGATTGGTTTGAGATTAAGGGTGATTTACAATTCACCTACGATTTGATAGCTTCATTGGTACTATTTTACCTGATTTACCAATTTCAAAAGCAGGGGAAAAGATTGTTTGAACTGAACTCAGATTTAAAAACTAAAATTGATTCATTCGTCAATATGAAAAAATTAATCGCCATCATTTTGGTGCCGTTATTTTTTGCTATTGCATTATATACTTTAATCGATTGGTCAATAAGTTTTACCTTTTCGTCAGACAAACTCCCCTCATTTGAAGGAATCAATAATCTCTTTTTTGATCAATTTTTCACTGTCTTGATTTTAGTTGACGTGATCATTCTCTTACTTTCATTTTTCTATACTAATCAGTTTCACAAAATCATCAGAAATTCGGGCTTCATCATTTCGACCATTTTAATACGAATGTCTTTCGGAGTGAGTGGACTAATTAATAGCATCTTGATAGTAGTTGCAGTCCTGTTTGGGCTTACGATCATCTTCATTCATAACAAATACGAGAAGAATAACCTTTACGATAGTTAAAGTCTGCGTGTTTGGAAATGGATGTCAAAAGGCTGACTTTCGTTGGCCATATACCAACCTATTCGGTAATAAAATTACATTAAGATTTCATACCCACAATGGAGTGAAAAGTCTTATTTTCGAATGAATGTTATTATCACCAAACAAACCTCCGAGAAATTAATAAGTTCTTTAAATCCCACTTTTTGGATGATATTTTCCGATGCTTGCATCGAATAAAAAGCAATTATCAGCCTTCCTACCTTGCCGGCGTGCTCCGAGGTTCTTCATTTTTTGATGAAGAAAAGAGGAAACGCATCCTTACAAATCCTCTCCAAAAAGTGGGCTGACTATTTTATTAAAAGAATAGTAATTATTATCAGTATTTTGGGTGCTTACAAACTAGATAATTGGACTAACGAACGGAAGTAAGAGGATATCTAAATAGCCATACATCCCGTCATTAAGGAAGGCTTGGCCAAAGCCTTAGAAGAAGAAAACAAGACAACCAGAACCTACTCTGATAAAAGAAATCGGTATCCGATAGGAGAAATAATTGACTATTTCAAGAATGATCCAAGGTCACTGGATCAGATACTTTTGCTCTTATTACTAAAGCACATTATCTTGCTTAGTGAGGTCATTACAACTGAATACTAAATTTGATTAAATGCGTGTGAATTCTATAAGAAATAAAAAATCAAGTTTCCTTAAGGTAGGGATATTCCTTTGCTTCTTAATTATCTGCCAATACCAACTTAGTGCTCAAATTATCCAAGAGGCAGAGGCCTTCATTGATATGTCAGGGATTCAATTGGAAAATACTGCCGACGTTGGCGGAGGCCTAAATGTCGGATACATCGATAGTAATGATTGGCTTCAGTATGAAATTGAGATTCCTTTGACCGGAGACTATCAACTCTCTTTTCGAATTGCAAGCCTTTCTGGTGGTGGGACGATTGATATTTCCGATGAAACGACTTCTTTAGGTACTGTTAGCGTTACTGCAACTGGAGATTGGCAAACATGGAAGACGATTGAAGGCCCCAATATTAACTTCACGCAGGGCTTACAAAAAATACGATTAACTGCAACATCAGGAGGTTTCAACCTCAACTGGTTGCAACTTGCACTTACGAGCCCTGTCGATACTGACATACCTACAAAACCAGTTATTTTCGAAAGTAAATCAGATGGACATTCGATAACCCTAAGTTGGAACCCCAGTGAAGACAATACCTCTGCTATTGCCGGATATAGAATATACGATAATCAACTTTTGATAGCTAACACTAAGCAAACTACGTTTTCACTAACAAAGCTGTCTCCTGAAAAGACATTTAATTTATCAGTACAGGCATACGATCTTGCAGGTAATCTTTCTGATCTCTCACAAATAACGATATCCACACTCGCTCTTAGCTGGCCATTGGTTTGGTCGGATGAGTTTGACGGTACAGAGGTTAATACCAACAATTGGAACTATCAAGTAGGAGGGGACGGTTGGGGAAATGATGAAGCTCAATACTACACAGACGGGGACAATGCCTCTGTATCTGACGGGTTGCTCATCATCGAAGCACGCAAAGAGACCATAGGATCCAATAATTATACTTCAAGTCGAATGAACTCTAACGGCAAATTCGATTTTAAATATGGAAGAATTGAAGTCAGAGCTACACTACCAAGTACCAACGGAACTTGGCCAGCTATCTGGACCTTACCGACCAATTGGATTTATGGCGGGTGGCCGGATAGCGGGGAGATTGATATTATGGAACACTCTGCAACTTATGGCTATGGTGACGTTTTCGGAACGATACATACTAAGGCCTATAACCACATACTTGGGACACAAAGAGGCGGTGGAGTAACTTATGATGATGTGACCAATACCTTTCATACTTATGCGTTGGAATGGTACCCGGACCATTTGGATTGGTATTTTGATGATGAACTCGTGTTTACTTTTGATAATGAATATAAGTCGTCAGCAGAATGGCCATTTGATAATGAGCATCACTTATTGTTAAATGTGGCAATTGGCGGTGGTTTGGGTGGAGACATTGATGCGAATGGTGTTTGGCCGCAACAAATGACGGTAGATTTTGTGCGTATGTACGAGTTTGATCTTGGTGAAAATGATGATGTTGCACCATCGGCCCCCACCAATCTCCAAGCGGAGGTTTCTGGCATTTCCATTGACCTGTCCTGGGACCTGTCCATTGATAATAATTTTGTGGAGCAGTATTATATTTACTTAGATGGTGAATTGATTGATTCTACTTCAGCAGCGAGGCTGACTGTTGCGAGTTTGGAGCCGTTTACGACCTATGTTTTTGGTGTTCAGGCGAAGGATTTTGGGAATAATTTTTCTGAACAAACAAGTCTTACCGTCACCACAGGTGAGATCAGTAGCGTAGCTGTTCCAGGAAGATTCGAGGCGGAAGACTATTTGTCTATGTTAGGAATGCAATCAGAAGCATGTGAAGATATCGGCGGAGGAGAAAATATGGGATTTATCAACACGGGGGATTGGTTGGAATATGGCATAAATGTGCAAGAAGCCGGGACCTACACGCTTAGCGCAAGAACTGCAGCCCAAGCTGTACAAGGGTCTTTTGAATTGCTTGACAAAGATCAGAATGTGTTGTCGACAGTTACTACACCGATCACAGGTGGCTGGCAAAATTGGGAAACAGTATCGTCAAGCGGGTTCCAGTTGAACGCTGGAATACAACGAATTAGAGTTCAAGCTCTTACCCAAGATTTTAATTTGAATTGGTTTGAAATCAAGTCAGATAATTCAACTTTAAAGACCGCTTTGGAAGAGTCAGGAAAACAGAACTACCAAATATATCCTAACCCAATTAACGGAAAGATATTGACCATAAGGGTGCAAGAGAAAAGGTCCCATGTCAGAGTAGAGATTTATACTGTTGCTGGAAAAGAGATTTTGGAAAAGAGATTTACCAATGCAGAGAACTACCTTACCATTGATCGTTTAAATTTGTCATCAGGGCTATATCTGATTCGCATTGAGGACGGTCAAGGCATTTCAAACTTGAAATTTATGATTGATTAATTGTTAAATTTCATGGTTTGACGGTCTTCACAGGAGAGACTAGGCTTGTTAAATCCCATCTGGTGGGTACTATTCCCTGAAGCATCGAACAAAGAGTAATCAACGGCCTTCTTATCTTGCCAACTTGCTTCGAGCGGTTTGATTTGAACAAATCCGGATCAGTCTCGCGTAAAAATGGGTGGAATACTTATGTAAAAAGCAGCTATAAAAATCCTCTGGTGTGCATAAACAGATCTTTGAAATGGTGTATCTACCCAATTAACATGCTAAACTTTTCTGAGCGAACTTATTAAAAAAGTCATTGTTTACTCTTGAAACACGGGAATGTTACATGTATATTTCCATGCAATACAGCATAACTTATTACGAGAACTACTTTAAATAGATCAGAAGGACTCATCAAATAAGCGATGAAAATAACAGGGTCCAAAACGAATAGTTAGGCAATCACGAAAGCACTTGAAGCTAAGTTTCTAATCAAATTTTCACAAAACTCTCGTGAACCTGATTATACTTTTTTCTTCCGAAAGGCGTAGAGAAAGCTTATATAAAAACCATAGCTAATGACTATGATGTGAGTAAGGGATTAAAAGAACACGATCAAATTTGACTCTATTTTTTAATTACAAATTATTCTTTGATGATCCGCTCTGTGTGGATCTGATTGTTATAGTTGACTTTGAGAAAATAGATGCCTTTCTGTAGTGAGTTGAAGATGACCGTGAGTTCTTGTCGTGGCTCTTGATGTATGATAGCGCTGATCAACTGGCCATTGAGATCATACAGGCTGACTTCAACGGGTTCGCTTGGTGTTTTATCCATCCTAATATTAATCCGGTCGGTGAATGGGTTAGGGTAGAGGGTCATGTTTGTATCAATTGGCTCACTCTCTATCATAATTACCTTTGAGTTAGTCGCTGTTCCGTCATAGTCTACTTGTACGAGGCGGTAGTAACTCACACCTTCCTGTGGTATTTTATCTTCAAAAGAATAATCCAAGGTTTGATCGCTATCACCTGACCCTGCGACAGTCCCGATCGAGACGAACTCCAAAAATCCGTTCGCTCTTTGGATCTCGAAGCGCTCATTATCCAGCTCGGTTGCCGTCTGCCAGCTCAATAGATTGAGACCATCTAGGTTTTCTCCGGTGAAGTACATGAGTGTTACTGGAAGAGGCGAATCTCCGCTTCCGCCACCTATTTGGCTAAATGATGTAATGCCACTAACTGTCGCTGTGAAAGGGCCACTTCCTGAAGCTACTATCCCTTCCGACACCACTTCCCAGAAACCTCGACTTCCATTCTTCGAAATAAACATGTTGGTATTATCAAAACTTGCACCTTGATCGTCACTATCCCATTGCAGTGTAATGGTCGTATTGAAGTCAGATCCAAGTGCATTTACATCCCAAGTCTTGTTGATTTCGGTGGTGGAACCATGCGCTGTGCCAGAGGTGCCAGCACTGTAAGTACCATCAAATACCCTAACGTCAAAGCTAGAAGTGCTACCAAAATTGAGCATAGTCAAAGGAGTGTAGGTTCCATTGCTACCAATAGGGAATGGTACCTGACCCGCTCCGTTTGATACTTCACGTACCAACCCACCTCCATCTGTATTGAGGTTTTTAGTTTGCAAGTAACTTGAACTATTACCGCCTATTAGCGATCCTGTATTAGCAATCGTCATGTCATAGTCGCCGAGTGAAACGATACCATCTGTCAGGGTTATTGTCCCTGATATGGTGGTGTTACCTATGAGGGCAGGTGCGGCTCCATTTATAGTAATATTACTCATGGTACCCGAGAGCATAGGCGTTCCTGAGGTAAATGAAAGCATGCCATCACCTACTATGCTACCATTGTTGATCACATTACCAGACATTGATAATGTCTGGCCTGAAGCCAACGAAACGGTTATGCCTGGCTTGATAAATAACATATCAGCACTGAGATCCGCATCTAGAGTGATGTCGTGACCGATGCACAGTTTTGCACTTGAAGCGTTCGGTATAGCGTTAGATTTCCAAGTGCTCGGCGAGTTCCAGTTGCCAGCATTCAATGTCTTGAAAGGCTCACGAGCGGTGGCACTTACCCAGTCTGTAGCCGCATCCATATTGGTCAAGGTGCCATTGTTACCATTGGCTGTTTGGTCGGGTAGAGTAGCGCTTCCATTTGGTTCATCGAATTTGTAATACCCCACCAATCCCGTTTCATTTCCATCAAGCGCTACGAACATGTTGTTTTGGATTTCATCGGCTGTTTGGGCGGTGTTCCATATGCGCACCTCATCTATTTCTCCATTTAGAAATCTTGCAGTAGCATACCTTACGTCTTTTCCTATATGTATACTGGACGAAGCATTATTTTGTATGGTTCCAATACCAGCACCAGAAGTTTCCAAAACTCCATCCACATAAATGGAAGACCCTGAACTATTGGCAACTGCTGCTATATGGTGCCACCCTGTATTCTCCAAGTTGGTACTAGTATTTCCACCTAATTGTATTAGGCCACTTCCACTGTTTACAAAGAAGCGCATAGTACCATCTGTATTACCATGTATTAAGAAGACATCTGTTGTAGCGTTTCCAATATCACTCGTGCCTTGCCCTATTCCAGAGCCCGCTGCTACTGCGGTAGCATTTATCCAAAATTCAACTGTAATTTCATTGGTAAATCCATTAAATGGAGACGATACATCTACATAATCATCCACCCCATCAAAATCCAAGGCATTACCCGGACCGGTAAGCGATGGAGCAGATCCTGCATCTACGATTGTAGCTTCTGAACCTACCCAGTTGGACGTGGCAGTGCTAAGCGCAAGACCCGTTAAAGTACCCGAGTTATTGTTTCCACTGTAATCTGTCAATAGATCAATCGCAGGAGATGTATTGTCTCCTGCCGCAATCCCTTGATTAAATTTATAATAGGCTACCAGATTTGACTCATTAGCGACATCCAAAGACTTGAAGGTGTTTTGCTGGATTTCTTCTTTGGAGCGAACATCTGACCAGATTCTAACTTCATCTATAAGGCCATTAATAGTTGAACCAGTACCATTTACTGCTCCTAAGGCTAAATTTACGCTGGAATTATAAAGTGCAGCGTCAATATCAGTTTGTGAGGTGGCTGGTCGGGAAATACCGTCCACATAAATCTCGAAATTGCTTGTTGCATCTTTATTGTATGTAATTGCAACGTGATGCCACGTGTTGACGGAGAAGTGGGTTTGGCTTATTGTCATACCACCATAAGTCGCATTTGTTCCACCGGAAGTGGCTTGAATATTAAAGCCAGTACCAACTCCATTGTAGTTAAATCCCATGGAATAGGCATTATTAGTAGTAAAATCGGCACGCTTGTCTATAACACCGTAAACAGCATTTACATCATCTACTTGAACCCAAAACTCCCAAGTGGCAGTGTTTGTCAAATCAAGTAACGTATTGTCCGCGATTGACACATAATCATCCGTTCCATCAAAATCTAAAGTATTACCGGCTCCCGCATCGGACCTACCCAAAGTGAAATAGTTTCCATTGGTGACCTGAGCTCCGTCTATCGTGAACCGAATGCTATTGCCATTGGGATTAGAACCAATCGTTTCTACCGCAGAGAAGTCACCCGAAGTACCCGCTCTTGAAAGTAGGTAGTACGTATAATCAGGATTAGGTACTGCTTCCAAGACAAAGGAAAGGGTCATTGTACCATGGGCTGTGCCTACTGCATCGTTCTTGGTGATGTTCCATGTTTTGATCATGCGATTGGTAATCAATGATCCGGCTGGCACATCCGTAGCGGTTTCAGTAAAGTCTGCTGCATCATTGCTCCATTGGAGGAAGTCATTGGCATCTTGAAGAAAATTTCCTCCCGTCTGGGTGCTGCTGATAGTCAGCTCATCAGAACTGGCCGTCAGTGAACCACTATTTACAATGTTTGCATTTTGACTGGTCACCGCATCGCGTGTGGAGGTTACGTAGTTCGAAGCTGTTGTAGCGGTATTGAGATTATCGAAATTTGTCAACGTACCAACATTACCATTTCCACTAAGGTCAGGGAGGCTTGTATTACCATTACCTATGCCATCGTTCATTCGGTAATAGGCGACTAAATTAGTTTCATCTCCGGCCAAGTTTTTGTACATGTTGTCAAGAATTTCTTGCTGTGTGCGAGCATCAGACCAAATACTGATTTCATCCATATCACCATCAAAATTGTGCACTGGGGATCCTTGATTTTCTCTTCCTACCCAAATAATACCGGTGCCTCCAGAGTAAGCTCCACTCCCTACCAAAGCACCATCCAAATAAAGGGAATTTGTACCCGAGCTACGCGAAACTGCAATGTGATGCCAATTACCATCCCAAGCATCTGTACCAGAAGCCACATTGCTGATCCATTCATTATCGTGAATTTCTATATCTGTATTTCCTGTGTTTTTTCCTATAAAGAAATCAGCACTAGCTCCAGCAAAAATAGGTGAATAACCATCACTCGTAAGGCCCGTAAATCGATACCACGTTTCGGCAGTAAAATCGGTTAGTTCTGATCGATCAATCATTGTAACGACATGATCGTCAATTCCATCAAAATCCAGCGCATTACCCACTCCTGCATCTGACCTCCCCATGGTATAAGATGATCCATTATCAATCTGAGAGGCATTGAGCGTGAAGACCATACTATTCCCACTCGGGTTTACGCCAATAACAGGAACAATAGAGAAGTCACCTGAAGTCCCTGCTCTTTCTAACAAATAATAGGTATAATTAGCATTTGGCGTAGCGCCAAGGTTGAATGCCAACATTACATTGCCATTGGCTGTACCGACGACATCATTCTTTTTGACGTGCCAGTTGCGGTCGTAGCGATTTGTAACCAGCGTACTAGTAGGAAGGTCGCTCGTCATTTCACTAAAGTCACTGTTTTCATGACCAATTAAGAGCAGGTCATTGTTGTCATTCAAGAAACTTACATTCGTCAATGTCAATTCACCAGAAGTACCAGTAGCCACATCCACTCCAACTGATTGAAGAATGGCTGTATTTTGGGAATAGGTATTTCAAGTTGCAGCTGTCCATTCATCTCCATCCATATTGATCATGGTTCCGTCGATATTATTTGAACTAAGGTCAGGTAAAGAGGCGCCACTAGATTGATCAAATCGATAATAAGCCAAAAGGTTTGCATTTGATGTTTCTACTGTGGTAAACAAATTTTCGAGTATTTCCTCTTGAGTGCGAACCACGTCCCAAATCCTAAATTCATCCAACTCGCCTTGATAATGTTCACTGTCTGGCGAATAGCTACCCAAACCTCTTAAATTGGCGTTTGAGCCCATAACACTTCCTCCTGAATGTGTGTGTAACGCAGAAATGTCTAGGATTCCATTGATGTATATTTCAACTGTTGTGGTCGCTTGATTCCATGTCACAGCAATATGTGTCCATATTCCTGTAGGTATAGAAGTATTAGAAACAATCTGTCCACCATCAAACCAAGCTGACCCAGTCCCGGCATGAAACCAAACTTTGTCACCACCTCCATTCCAAATATTTAAGGAGTTGACAAGTGATTTGCTACATATTTCGTTGTAGGTATCTATTCCGCCATCGTAGTTCACCCAGGTTTCGAAAGTGACAGTTGATAACCCTTCAATGTTATCACCTAAATCTATGTAGTCCGTGGTGCCGTTGAAAGTTAACCCGTTCCCTATTCTTGGTAAGGAAGCGACCGCATTGGAAGCACCGATGCTGGCGGCTGCTTTCACAAAATCTGTATCATCAGCATCCGTATCTGATGCGTTCGGGATACGTGCTACTGATTCGTCGGAAGCTCCTGTGGCAGCTCCGCTTGGTGCTTGTGCTGCTCCTCCGCCAAGTTGTACTTGATCTATAATGGTGCCTGTGGCATCTTTTAGTGTGAGTTTCACATCATTGTTCATTGCTGCTGTGCCAGATCCCGTTACATTTCCTAAGATCAGAAAATCACCAGCATCAGTAGAAATGAAGCTGCCAGTTCCTAAATAATTTGAAACACTAAAAGCACCTCCGGCTTGCAGGTTTTGATCAATTAAATCACCACTTCCATCTTCAATACTCAAGGTCCACCGAGTGAGGTTTATTCCTGTTGTACCAATGTAAAGTTCCACCCACTCGTCTACTTCTGAAATGGCCCCACCGGAAGTGGTTCCATCAAAGTCATTGCTGCTCCAGTCTTGTTCAGGGTCTGTTACTATTTCATTAATCACTACAGTTCCTGTAGGGGAGTTGGTAGTTCCCAAAGTGGCCAATGTCTGAATAAAGTCAATATCATGAGCATCCGTGTCTGAAGCATTGGCATATCTCGCCACAGCTTCATCAGTCATTGAAGTTGCATTGCCGGTAGGAGCATCACCAGCTCCACCCCCAAGTTGGACCTGATCAATAATAGTACCGTAAGCATCTTTTAAAGTAATTTTAGCGCTATTAGTCATGTCACCCGTAGCATTACCTAGTACGTAGTAATCGCCTTTCACAGTATTTATAAAGGAACCAGCTCCAAAACTGAAATAAACGGCAGCTGTAAACGGCCCAGACGTAGTAATGATGCCATCTGTAAAATCTGGGGCTGGGTCTTCAATAGTGAGTGTCCAGCCAGTTAGGTTAATACCCGAATCAACAATATATAATTCAATCCATTCATCTACAGTAGAAATTGTACTTGCTCCGACTGTTCCATCGAAATCATTGGTGCTCCAGTCTTGCTGCGGATCAGTGACGACCTCATTAATGACAACTTTTCCTGAGGGTGAGTTTGTCGTACCAAGCGTAGCTCTCGTTTTGGTGAAATCATCGGCATCCACATTACTATCTTCTCCTGAGGGGATTCTAGAAATAGATTCGTCCGAAGTACCTGTTGAGCCTCCAGTAAAAACGGTACCTCCACTGCCTATTTGCACTTGATCTATAATGGCTGAGGAGGCATTCCTCAAGATAATCGTAATGGTCTGGTTCATTACACTAGCACCGTCAACATTGCCTAAGACCAAGTAATCTCCAGCTCTTGTATTAGTAAAAGAGCCTCCTTGTAAGGAGAAATAATTTGACACATCAAAAGCACCAGAATTTGTCAGGTTACCTGTCACGTCCGTGCCATCATTAAGCTCAATAATCCATCCTGTGAGATCTACTCCTGAAGTTGTTATATAAAATTCAATCCATTCATCATCAATTCCTGGCGTGCCTTCAGGTGCTGTATTGTAGAAATTACCGGTGCTCCAATCTTGAACTGGAGTTACAACAACTTCATTTATGAGTAATTGAGCGTAAGAGGAGAAAGCGAAAAGTAGTAAAAAGAAAAGAATTACAACTTTAGAGAAAGATTCCATTGATGCAGGTTTTAAGGATAAAAGTTAACTAAAGGAAAGTCTAAAAGAAGTCATACATTAAGAAATAATAGCAGTAGCCGACATTATTTCTCATTAAACCCTTCAGATCACCAGTAAATAAGTGAGAATTTGATGTTATGCCTAAATAATAGTCAACGTGTTATTGATTTATGAAGCATAAAAAACCATTCAATTACTAGTAAATACCCGCTTAAAATGCGTATTTGTTTGTTTACCTCAATACCTGAATCATATAATTCTTCGTTTTGCCCTCCTGATATTTTTAAAAATATTTTCCTTCGGTGATTACAGAAGTTGTCACGAGTGTTGCTAGATCGGAGGGAACGATAACCGATCGACACCTTGAGGATAAGTTTCTGGCGATAAATTCTATTAGTTTTTTTAGTTAAAACCATTATTTAAGAAAATATTTTTTTTACTTCATATCTGGTGAGCTCGCTTCAATATTTTTGATTTAAATGATTTTTGTATTGGTAATAGAAAGTATTATTGTTTTAATGGTATTTTCTGTTGAGTGGATGTTCAATGAAATGTTTTCGTAAACCCTTTTCGATTGTTCAACTTGCCGTAAGCGCTTATAAAAAAGAGACGCCCACAAAGAATGAATGATACTTTGCTTCCTCCGAAAAAACCTTGTCTAAAACGATCAAAGAGAACAAGTTTTCCAAGTATGTTAAATAGGCTATTTGGAGAGATATTCAAGGTGTTATGTCTTGGGAAAAATTGACTTGAAAAGAAGCGTTTAACCTTGTATCTTAAGGTCATATTAATTTCTTTTCAGATGAAGCTATATTATTTCCTACCGCTTGTAATGGTTCTATGCTGTTGTAAATCAGAAAGGACTTCAGTCAATGATAGCCGTCCTAATATTTTGCTTATCGTAGCAGATGACTTGGGTTACTCGGACTTGGGCTCGTTCGGAGGTGAAATCTCTACGCCCAACATTGATCAACTTGCATCTCAAGGCCTTTCATTCGGTAGGTTTCATACTGGACCAATGTGTGCAGTATCTCGTGCTATGTTACTCACTGGGAACGATAATCACATCGCAGGTATGGGTAGTCAGGATCTACAGACAGACGAATTTGGCTATGAAGGATTTCTTACAGATCGGGTGATTCCTTTGCCGGAGATACTCAGGCAAGTTGGCTACTTTACTGCGATGGTCGGCAAATGGCATTTGGGTAACAAACCCGAACATTACCCTAATCGAAAAGGCTTTGATCAATCTTTTGTCCTACTAGAAGGGGGAGCGAATCACTACAGCTCCAAAGGGCTATGGAGGGAAGACCCAATATCTCCTTATGTAGAGGATGGTCAAAAATCCACATGGATGGAAGGTGATTATTCTACTGATTTTTACACTTCAAAATTGATTCAATATCTCGATAAACGCGTCAGAAAGGAGCAGCCATTTTTTGCATTTGCCTCTTACACTTCCCCACATTGGCCATTGCAAGTGGACGCTAGCTACTGGGGGAAATACAAAGGCATCTATGACAAGGGCTATGAATCGCTCAAAAACCAAAGGTTTGAAAACTTAAAAAGCTTAGGTCTCCTGCCAACTGACGCTGTTCTGCCTCCGTCTCACCATCGAGTAAAGCCTTGGGATAGTCTCAACAACCAAGAGCAAATGAAAGAAGCTCGGAAAATGGAGATCTACGCCGGCATGGTCGATAATCTGGATGCCAATGTAGGACGCTTGATGGATTATATGAAAGAAGAAAAGCAATACGAAAACACCGTTATTATTTTCTTATCCGACAATGGCGCGGCGGGTAATGACTTCTATAATCATCCATACTTTAGGGATTTTCTCCAAGCTAATTATACGGATGATTATGAGCAAATGGGATCAAAAGAATCCTTCATTTCCTACGGGCCTCAATGGGCTGAGGCTGGTGCAGCACCTTTCAAATATTTTAAGGGCTATACTACACAGGGTGGGATCAATAGTCCCATGATTATTACTGGTCCTGGCGTGCTGCATAAAGGGTCGATGACGAACGTATTTGCTTCCATTATGGATATAGCGCCTACGTGTTATGAATATGCCAAAACTCAATATCTGGAAAATTTGAATGGGAGTAAAGACTATCCTATTAAGGGAGCATCCATGAATGATCTTCTAAGTATGAAAAAAGAAACGGTACACCAAGCAGATTATGTTTTTGCCATAGAGCACCGAGAGAATGCCATGGTAAGAAAGGGCAAGTGGAAGTTGTTGAATATTGAGAAGCCCTTTAATGAAGATAATTTTCAGCTTTTTGATCTCACGACAGATCTGGCAGAGCAGGTGAACTTGAGAAAAATCGAGCCTCTGGTCTTTCAGGACTTGCTCAGCGAATGGAGGAAATATCGGGAAGAAGTAAAAGCACAATTCCCAACACCAAAATCGACTAAATAGTGAAATGTATTCTTTTAAACCTTTTCAAAAATAGGAGCAATACATGAAACATTGCAAGTCCTCATTACTTTTCAATAACCGCCACAGCATCGATTTCGATTAACCACGCGGGTAAGGCTAAGGATGTGACTCCAACCAATGTACTTGCTGGGGTAATCGCATCCGTAAAGATCTCCTTTCTAACATTGCGAAACACATTCAGATCTTCTGGTTCGTAATCCACTATATAGGTGTTGATCTTGACTAAGTCAGTATATTCTCCTCCTTCACGCTGCAATAGATCTTCCAGTTTATGGAGAACGTCTCTCATTTGAGCATCTAGATTAGCTCCTTCACCAATCTGACCGGAGATATGTAACGTTTTCTGACTTTTTTGTTCTATTACCACCATTTGAGCATAGCCGTTTGTTGGTTTTATATAGCGTTTGGTCAAACTATCAGCGTCGCAACCAAAAAGTAGGATAGGGATAAGAAAGAGCAGATATTTCATAGTGTTAATTTACGGATTGACCATAAAAAAAGAGGACTGACTCAAAGATTTTTTTAAGCTGTTAGGCTGATCTCGTCGAAGTGTCTGAGCTACTCACTGGCAGACATTTCGACAAGCTCAATCTGATAATACCCAAGCAATAAATTTTGCTGAGACAGTCTATTTGATAAAATATTTAATGTAGGCTTACATCATAATAGGCACTCGCACCATGGTGTCGTCCCAGCCCATAATCATGTGCGCTCCACCATCCACAGCTTCAAACATGATCGTCATTGATTCTACGGTTTCGGTTGTTTTCGTTGTAGGCACGGATATTTTTGTTACTAAACTTTTTGCAGGATCGTAAGCATATTGTCCCCACATGTCCTTGTCGCTGCTAAAATGTACTTCCCATTTGTCCGCTTGCGGAATAGCATACACGGTATATCTTCCAGCTTTCACCTTTTTGCCTCCGATTGTTGCACTCTCAAAAAACATGATTTCAGTCGCTTCATTAGCCCCTATTCTCCAAACCTCGCCGTACTTCACCAATCCTCCGAATACCTCTCTGTCCTTCTTTTGAGGACGTGAGTAGATTACACGAATCTTTGGTTCGTTGGCTTTTTTCGCCTCGTCTGTTTTCTCAAAAGACCTAAAGGCAGCTCTTGGTGGAAAATAGGCGGCATCCAATGGGCTTGGATCCATTTTAGGAAATTCTTGGGCCGATGCGCTGAGTGATATCAGACAGATGGCTAGTACTGCAATTAGACTTTTCATTTTTTTCTTTAGTTATATGTTAATACATAAAAACACAGTCCATCCCAGAATGTTTGATCCAGTGAAGTTTCCATCGATTAAAGCAGTGATTTGCTTATTTTGCGATGCTGAAAATATTCTGGATTCAAGCGCTTAACTAAGATAAAACGTATCCTCAAAATCATCTCTCAATAATCAACAAAACCCAAGTCTAAACCACAGATTAATCAGATTATAAAATAGCCACTGATTTACTTCTCACGCACATTATCAAAAGGGTAGCTAAATTTCAAGAGACTATCCCTATCACCAAAAAAATCAAGTCAGAGAAATCAAGGAATCCTCTAAATCAGTGATTCAGACAAAAAGGAGAGCATCTCATCAATTACCAAAGTAATAAATCTGAAACACAGATTAATCAGATTAAAAGATGGCCACTGATTTACTTCTCACGCACATTATCAAAAGGGTTAGCTAAATTTCAAGGAACTATCCCTATCACCAAAAAAATCAAATCAGAGAAATCAGACAAATCAAGGAATCCTTTAAATCAGCGATTCAGACAAAAAGGGAAAGCATCTCAACAATTACCGAAATAATTAATCTGAATCACAGATTAATCAGATTAAAAGATGGACACTGATTTACTTCTCACGCACACTATCAAAAGGACAGGCAACTTTCAAGACACTATCCCTATCACCAAAAAAATCAAGTCAGACAAATCAAGGAATCCTCTAAATCAGCGATTCAGACAAAAGGGAAAGCATCTCATCAATTACCGAAGGAATAAATCTGAATCACAGATTAATCAGATTAAAAGATGGACACTGATTTACTTCTCACGTACACTATCAAAAGGACAGGCAACTTTCAAGACACTATCCCTATCACCAAAAAAATCAAGTCAGAGAAATCAAGGAATCCATTAAATCAGCGATTCAGACAACAAGGGAACGCATCTTAACAATTACCGAAATAATTAATCTGAATCACAGATTAATTAGATTGAGAGATGGACACTGATTTAAAATACAAATACATCACTGAAAAAATAATAGGTGCCTCGTTCGACGTGCATTCATTTCTCGGGAATGGGTTCCAAGAAGTTATTTATCAAAGAGCTCTTGCTTATGAAATGAGTCAAAGAGCTCTTGATTTTGCTAGGGAAATAGAACAAGACATATTCTATAAGGATTTAAGAGAACCAATAGGAACGAGAAGAGCTGATTTTGTAGTAGAAAATAAAGTCCTTGTTGAAATAAAGTCAATAAAAGAATTAGAAGATGTTCATTTAGCTCAAGCCCTAAACTATCTAAAAGCATACAGACTTGAAGTTGGTCTTCTAATCAACTTTGGATCTAAGAGCCTCACGTTCAAGAGATTAGTTTTGTCTACCTATAAACACCTTAGAGATTAATAGTTCCTCTAAATCAGCGATTCAGACAAAAGGAGAGCATCTCATCAATTACCAAAGTAATAAATCTGAAACACAGATTAATCAGATTAGAAGATAGCCACTGATTTACTTCTCACGCACATTATCAATAGGGTCAGCTAAATTTCAAGAGACTATCCCTATCACCAAAAAAATTAAGTCAGAGAAATCAAGAAATCCATTAAATCAGCGATTCAGACAAAAGGAGGGCATCTCATCAACTACCGAAGGAATAAATCTGAATCACAGATTAATTAGATTAAAAGATGGACGCTGATTTATTACTCTTTGACATTATCAAAAGGGTAGCTAGCTTTCGCGGAACTATCCCTATCACCAAAAAAATCAAATCAGAGAAATCAGACAAATCAAGGAATCCTTTAAATCAGCGATTCAGACAAAAAGGGAAAGCATCTCAACAATCATCGAAGGAACACATCTAAACCACAGATTAATCAGATTAAAAGATGGCCGCTGGTTTATTTCTTAAGGGCATTATCAAAAGGACAGACAACTTTCGAGACACTATCCCTATCCTCAAAAAAAGTTATCAGAGAAATCAAGGAATCCTCTAAATCAGTGATTCAGACAAAAAGGAGAGCATCTCATCAATTACCAAAGTAATAAATCTGAAACACAGATTAATTAGATTAAAAGATGGACGCTGATTTATTACTCTTTGACATTATCAAAAGGGTAGCTAGCTTTCGCGGAACTATCCCTATCACCAAAAAAATCAAATCAGAGAAATCAAGAAATCCATTAAATCAGCGATTCAGACAAAAAGGGAAAGCATCTCAACAATCATCGAAGGAACACATCTAAACCACAGATTAATCAGATTAAAAGATGGCCGCTGGTTTATTTCTTAAGGGCATTATCAAAAGGACAGACAACTTTCGAGACACTATCCCTATCCTCAAAAAAAGTTATCAGAGAAATCAAGGAATCCTCTAAATCAGTGATTCAGACAAAAAGGAGAGCATCTCATCAATTACCAAAGTAATAAATCTGAAACACAGATTAATTAGATTAAAAGATGGACGCTGATTTATTACTCTTTGACATTATCAAAAGGGTAGCTAGCTTTCGCGGAACTATCCCTATCACCAAAAAAATCAAATCAGAGAAATCAAGGAATCCATTAAATCAGTGATTCAGACAAAAAGGAGAGCATCTCATCAATTACCGAAGGAATAAATCTGAATCACGGATTAATTAGATTGAGAGATGGACACTGATTTACTTCTCACGCACATTATCAAAAGGTGAGCTAAATTTCAAGAGACTATCCCTATCACCAAAAAAGATCAAATCAGAGAAATCAAGGAATCCTCTAAATCAGTGATTCAGACAAAAAGGAGAGCATCTCATCAATTACCAAAGTAATTAATCTGAATCACAGATTAATCAGATTATAAGATAGCCACTGATTTACTTCTCACGCACATTATCAAAAGGGTTGCTAAATTTCAAGAGACTATCCCTATCACCAAAAAAATCAAGTCAGAGAAATCAAGGAATCCTCTAAATCAGTGATTCAGACAAAAAGGAGAGCATCTCATCAATTACCAAAGTAATAAATCTGAAACACAGATTAATCAGATTATAAGATAGCCACTGATTTACTTCTCACGCACATTATCAAAAGGGTTAGCTAAATTTCAAGGAACTATCCTTATCGCCAAAAAATCAAGTCAGAGAAATCAAGGAATCCCCTAAATCAGTGATTCAGACAAAAAGGAGGGCATCTCAACAATCACCGAAGGAACACATCTGAACCACAGATTAATCAGATTATAAGATGGCCACTGATTTACTTCTCACGCACATTATCAATAGGGTCAGTTAAATTTCAAGAGACTATCCCTATCACCAAAAAAATCAAGTCAGAGAAATCAAGGAATCCTTTAAATCAGTGATTCAGACAAAAAGGAGGGCATCTCAACAATTACCAAAGTAATAAATCTGAAACACAGATTAATCAGATTAAAAGATGGACACTGATTTATTTCTCACGCACATTATCAAAAGGGTTAGCTAAATTTCAAGGGACTATCCCTATCGACAAAAAAATCAAGTCAGAGAAATCAAGGAATCCCCTAAATCAGTGATTTTGACAAAAAGGGGAAGCATCTTAAAAACGCCAATTCAGTCATGAACCTAGAACAAAACAAATAAAGCGCCATCGCCTTTTATAAAACAGCTTATGCAGGTAATCCTCGAAAAGCTATAGAAACGTATATTGGGGATCAATACATCCAGCATAATCCCGATGTAGCAGATGGTTTAGCCGGCTTCATTGACTATTTTGAGCGAACGCAAAAAGGGTATCCTGACAAGTCCATTCAGTTTGTAAGATGTATCGCCGAAGGAGATTTGGTGGTACTCCACACGCATCAGACCTGACCGAGGAATGACCAATACGTAACCATGGATTTCTTTCGATTTGATGAAAATGGTATGATTTGTGAGCATTGGGATACTATCCAGCAAATCCCCATAGAATCAAAAAATCCGAATAGCATGTATTGATTAGCATAAACTTTTCCTTTGTTTTTTTATTACTTGGATAACCAATAATAAAACGAATGGCGAAAGCTGATTTAACACCACGTGATACTGAGCGTTTATGTCTTAGAATCATGAGTCTATCAGACGCACCTTTTCTCCACAAATTGATGAATTCAGAGAAATGGATTAAAAACATTGGGAATACAGGTGTCCCAACTATTGAGGACGCTCAAAAATATATTCAGGATAAAATGGACCAGAATATTTGGTCTAAAGGGTTCGCCAACTACCTCATGATTGATAGAAGTTTGGGAAGACCAGTCGGCACTTGTAGTCTTCACAACCGTGAAGGAATTGATGGTTTTGATATTGGGTGCGCACTTTTTCCAGAGTTTGAAAAGAATGGATATGCCAAAGAAGCGGTACTATCGATGATCAATCTCGCCTTTGATAATTACCACCAAGTGAGAGTCAGTGCCATCACGTCTATGACTAACACCCAGTCTTATGTTGGGTTAGAGAAACTCGGATTCATTTTCAAGCGATTGATTAAGCTACCTTACAGCGAAGGAAAAATGAAACTTTACCAATACAATCGAAAGGTTTAATATGGCGCTAAAGTCAGTGAATAGTCAGTGAAAGGTTTATAAAATAGTCTTAGCGAAACCCTATTAGATCGCCAAACCAATGTATAACCTGACCGAAAAAGTAGAATGCCACAACAAGGAGTACTATGAATAGGATTCCAAAAAAACAGCCATACTTTTTGCTTGCCTTCATGTCTTTATATGCGCCCTGCATGATCGGGTCATCTGAGTTGCCCTGATGTTTCAAGCTGATTGATACTCTTTTTTCTATGGGTCCGAGATCAATTTTTCCTGATTTAGGAATATGAAATATCTCCAAAGGATCCTTGAATTCTTTTTCATATATCGCATACTCATAGCCAGTAGTAATCCAACCTCCCCGAAGTTCAAGCACTCGCCCATCCACGCAGTTCATGGTTTCATTTTTCTCACCTTCGATACCCGACAATTTATAGCTAATGTGCTTGACTTGTCGTTCTTTCAAAAAGGAGATGAACTCATCGCCTGTATGAAATTGAATAAATACATTTTGCTCATCAAAAAAGTAATGATAGGCTTGATCAGGGAATAGGAAACTTACGAGTGTGAATTTTTTCAGCGCTAATTTATACCAGAGGTATTTTTCATCCGAAAAAAGCAAATCGTCTGACGCCTCCTCGCCCTTCTTGTTGACCTCAAACAAGTAATAAATCTTTTTCATAGGTTTAATGATATACATCAAATCAATAAATATCCAATGAGTAGGCTTTTTTGTGAAAATACAACGGGTAGAAAATTGACCTTAAATCAGGTACTTTCCTTTTGATGACAAATAATGTGACTTATCTATCTACTTCAAAGACCATTGAGTAGCATGATTCATTTTCTTTTTGATGAACAAAAGGTACTTTGTAGTGACTCTTCCAATTCAATAATATTCAATGCGCATTTAGGGCCGCTCATCAGATCATTCTTGAATCCACGAGTCGAAATATTTAACTTTATCATATGAGAATTACTTGCTCGCTTGCTACACTACTGCTTTCTTTCTTCAGTCTTGGCCAACCGCTCTTGATAAGTGGAAATGTCTCTATTTCTATGAAGGAGGGCTCACTTAAAAGTACATTCATGATTTCAAAGATTCTTAGACAGGCTGGTGACCTTCGGTTTTTACTACATGAAGATATAGAAGTTTTGGAAGTGAAGCTTAATGAGAAAGTCGTGATATACGAAAAAAAACGTACCGAATGCTTTGATTGTCAGGAGTATTTGATCAAAGTCAATCAAATATCGACCACAGATAAATTGTCTATTTCCACGAATATGCATTTTAAGAATTATGATAAAGGATATAAAAAGGACTATCAAGGTAAAATTATCAGCAATTTCGGAATTCTTCGAGCCAGTGAGCAATCGAAATGGTATCCTATGATCGTTTCTAATACTAGTACTCAACCGCTCGTTTTAAGTAAGACGCTATATGATTATGATCTCCATGTTGACTGCAAGGATTGCAAGCAGATATATGTTGGGCAGGGTTCTCCGAAGAAAAGTGGTCAATTTAAAGGTGAGCAAGCACTGGAAGCTATTGTGCTTATCGCTGGTGACTTTGGCTCTAAAAAAACAGATTTTGCCCATTATATTAACGTTGGCAATGAGCAATCAAGGAAGGAATTGGATGGGCTTTTCGAAAAGATCATATTGTTTTATGAAGCCTTCACGGGTTTTGAACTGCCAACCAATTTTGTGTATGCACAATTGCCTTCGGCCAACAAAGATTGGGGTGGTTTTACGTCTTATCCGACCATTGTAAACGTCAGCAAAACGATCGAGAAGGAAAAGTTGCCTGCGTACTTATCGCATGAAGTTGCCCATTATTTGTTTGGGGATGTTTACAAACCAGCAGGGCCACTTTACTGGTTTTATCTAGAGTCATTCGCAGAGTACATGTCGTACAAATATATGTTGTCGGTAGATCAGGAGTTGATTCGTGAGGACTATGAGAAACTAGCTGGAGAGATTGATTTTGTACGACTGGATCAAGTCAATAGTTATGAGGAAGTGACGAGTCAGCATCGCTATACCACCGGAGCATTTCAGCTTTTGGCGATAAATAGGCGAATCGGCGATGAGAAAATTCTTGAGTTGATTGATCGTATTTTTGAGACACTTACCGAAGAAGCTAATGGCTATCAGGTATTGATCCAAAGTATGCAAGACATAGGCATTAAAGAAAAGGAGATCACGTCTATAGAAAAAGAGCTGATTCAATCATTTGACCTCAATCAATATGAATTTGTGGCAAGATCTTTTGCTCGACCTGACTGACAGTAAGCCTTACTTACTGCCAATAAATGGTAAAGTCGAGCGGTTATTGAAAGCATGAATGGAGCAAAAAATGCCAAGCACGACAATCCCTCCAATGGCTGTGTAGGCAATGCTCGGATGGAGGTCAATTTGTTTTGAAACGATGGCATATAGTCCCCAAATACCCACAAGTGCTGATTCTCGAAGATTACGTGTGGCTATTAGGAATACATAGACGGTGACTGCTACAACGATCATGATGATCGTCCAAGCGACTTCACCGAATAAAAACTGCCAATTGATGCTCACCAACCAAGCGGAAATATTTGCAACAGTGGCCAGCACAATCCAGCCGTAATAAATGGCTATTGGCCACCATGTCCATCCAATAATTTTCATTGGGGCATCCCATTTTTCCATGTTGAGACGGATAACCAAAATAGTCAGTGAGGTCAAAAGCAAAAGCATAATGATGACCGATAATCCGGGCATTTCGCTCAGCCAAATGATGGTCCATAAGCCATTTAATATATTGGTCGCAGCAAACCAGATTCCCGCTTGTTGCACTTCGGTTGTTTTGCCTTTTGCTACTTGCACCCATTGGTTGATGACGAAGGCAAATAAACCTAAAAAGATTATCCCCCAAATGGAAAAAGCATAACTGGCTGGGGTAAAAAGATTATCATATTGTCGGCTTATTTGTCCGACGCTATTCCCGTTCATGGCACCAGAGTTTGCCCAATAGTTAGCCCAGAGCATAAAAGCTAAAGTAACGGTATTAAGAACCGCAAGTAGTACCGGATTTGTGAATGTCTTTTGAGCCATGCACTTTTAACTGATCAACGGCTTTTTAGTTGCATTCGTCGATGCTAAAAGGTCTGTAGAGGTTTATAAAATAGGCTCTGGAAACTTGGTTATGATTGTGTTAAAATGTGATGAAATTTTCCTTTTTTGCACTTTCTTATTTTTCTTTTCGGAGGCTAGCACGGCAGCCCAGCCTAATAAGATTGGTGTACTAGATAAGGAGGCTACATAACCCCTAATTGTTGATGGAGTAGCTGATGATATATTAAGTGCTCAATTCAAGTCTAAGGGTTCGTCACCGAATTTATCAGATCGCAATCTGAAAAAAACCATCTGGATTAAATTTTCATAGACCACTTCAAAACGGGAGTTGCCGATTTTTGATTTTATTCGACAGGATTATATTGACCTTTATTTTCTTGTTGACGAATCTATAATAAGTCATTCGCAGACTGGTTTTCACTTAAGTTAAGCAAAAACAATCCTTTACCCTCGTTTGGGGAAGTCAATCGATTATCAATTACACCTCGGATTTGGGATACCATTGGCTGTTTTTGAGAGCTGATCATCCAGTTTGGGGAGAGATTCTTTCTTAATGCAAAAAGCTAAATGTAGGAGTCCGTCGATTTGCGACCATATTACTATCTTTATTATATGATAGAAAAATTGATGGTGTTTTTTCAGCGGTCTAAAGAAGAAGTAAAAGGTCAAGATCCTGAAGGGTTATGTCCTAACTGTTGGGGTAATCAAGAATATGACAACACTATTCGTGACTTATATAAAGACAAACAAATAGATGTAAATAACCATAATCAACATCATGCATTCATTCAGGATTTCGTCATGAACCATGTTGATGGTATTACCTTGAGGAAAGGTGACTCAGGACTCGTTTGTCCAACTTGCCATGTCAAAGCGCTCCGATAGCCACAGATGAATCGGAATCTACGCTTATTGATCATTGTTGCTAGCTCCTTAATCATCGGTTTGTTTTTTATGATCACACCAGATATTCCTTTGGAGGAGTTGAAAAAAAACTATGCAAACGAAGCATCGTCCTTCATTTCTTTAAGCGGAATGGATGTTCATTATCGAGATGAAGGAGCGGGTCAGCCCATAGTTTTGATCCATGGAACTGCGGCCTCCTTACATACTTGGGATGCTTGGACGGAAGAATTGAAAAAGGACTACCGAGTAATCCGCTTCGATTTGCCAGCATTTGGTCTGACAGGTCCTCATCCTGATCGGGATTATCGAGTGGCTGCTTATACGGAAATTTTGGATCAGCTTTTAAAAAGTCTCGCCCTTGATTCGGTTATTTTAGCCGGAAATTCTTTAGGTGGAAGGATTGCTTGGCAGTATGCCGCAGAGCATCCACAGATGGTATCCAAGCTCGTGTTGATAGATGCTAGTGGATTTTCTACGGAAAAGGGGCTCCCTTGGATTTTTGGTCTAGCCAGAGTACCAGTGTTCAACAGGTTAATCTCTAAAATCACTCCTCGTTCGATCATTGAGAAAAACGTCAAAGAAGTGTATTTTGATGATACTAAAGTTTCAGAAGAGTTGATCGATAGGTATTATCATTTTGCGCTACGCGAAGGCAATAGGCAAGCATTTATTGATCGTACTCAGCTGGATCTTAAAGGTGATATCAACGTTTTAAGAAAGATTAAAATTCCGACGTTAATCATTTGGGGAAGAAATGATGAGTGGATTCCTGTCGAACATCTGGAGAAGTTCAAGAGTGCTATACCTAACACGAAAGCATTTATCATTGAAAATTCTGGACACGTGCCGATGGAAGAAAATCCAGTGGAGACTTTAGAGATCCTCATTACCCAGTTTCTCAACGAGTGATAGTGGCGAATGTCTATTTGGTGCGGCTGCCCCATGAACTATATATACAAAGCTGACGAAGATATTTACTTTGAAATATTCGTCAGCTTTGTAGTTTAGGTTATTCGATTATTGCATTTATCTGAGGTTAGTTGATCGAAAAGTCTACGCTAATCAAGAGAATGAATTCAAAAGGGAGTTGAAACTACTTACCCATTTGATCGAGTTCCTCTTGAGAGAAGTCAGTAGGTCGTCCTAGGTATTCGTATTTAGCAATTTCCTCTTTCATTTCGTCAAGCGTAATTCCTACACGCTGATAAGCAGGTCCTCCCAGCGGCAAGTGTACGGGTGGCTTTTCTAGTTTTGTCACGTCAAACATCGCTTGAGCTGCTTTTTTTGGGTCTCCAACCTGACTTCCACTCACTCCTTGTATTGACTCCATATTTTTCTTGGCCGTATCTTTATACTCGTCAATTTGTGACTCATTGAAGGTGGCTGATCTTCCTGCCCAGTCTGTTCTGAAAGGTCCTGGTTCTATATTGGTAACATGTATACCGATGTGGCGGGTTTCCGCTGCAAGTGCCTCGCCGATTCCCTCAAGAGCGAATTTGCTGCCATTGTATATTCCAACACCAGGAAACCCTTTCAAGCCAGCGATGGAAGTGATATTAAGAATATTTCCACTTTTTTGTCTTCGCATAAATGGCAAGGCCAATTTCATCATACGAACACACCCAAAGACATTTACATCAAATTGGCGTTGGATTTCTGCTTCCTCTGTTTCTTCGATGGAACCCATAGAGCCATATCCGGCATTGTTTACGAGTACATCTAGCTGACCATATTTAGCTTCAATCATGGCTGCTGCCTCATCAATTGACTGTTGGTTTTGAACATCAAGGACGATACCTTTTACTAAATCTGGGTTTATTAATTCTAAATCTCCTATTTGTTCTTTTTTTCGAACCGTACCCAGTGCTATTTCTCCATTTGCTGCTACAATTCTTACCAGTTCACGGCCAAAACCTGTTGAGCACCCAGTGATTAACCAAACTCTTTTATCCATTTTTATTTTTTTGTAATTGGAAAAATATTTTCTCCTAGTATTATTTCTGATCTATCATTTGATAGTTATGAATTTTCTACTCATTAGGAGATTAATTGTTTGTATTTAAAATAAAGATGCTTAACTATTTAATAAGCAACATGTATTTGTAAATCTAACTTTCAATATTTAGTTTTCAAAAATGACTGTTTTTTGTGTCATAGATAAATTTAAAAATCATTAATTGATAATGCGTTAAATCGCAGCATCTCATAGTAAATTCAACACTTATTAAACTTTAGACCTTATGTCTCCAAAAGAGGACAAGCCGTTAGACAACTTATTATGGTATAAAGATGCCATCATTTACGAATTACACATCAAAGCATTTATGGATGCTAATAATGATGGGATTGGTGATTTTAAGGGGTTACTTTCCAAACTTGATTATTTGGAGGATTTAGGGGTTACGGCGATATGGCTCTTGCCATTTTACCCATCTCCGCTACGAGACGATGGCTATGATATACAGGATTATTACAGTATCAACACTAATTACGGCCATATAAAAGATTTTAAAAAGTTTGTTCATGCGGCGCATGAGCGAAATTTAAAAGTAATTACGGAACTCGTCATCAATCACACTTCTGATCAGCATCCTTGGTTCCAAAGAGCAAGAAAAGCGCCACAGGGATCTGTAGAGCGCGATTATTATGTGTGGTCGGATGATCCGAATAAGTATAAAGGGGTAAGGATTATTTTTCAAGATTATGAAGTAAGTAATTGGGCTTATGATGACATGGCGGGGCAGTATTATTGGCATAGGTTTTTTCATCATCAGCCTGATCTTAACTACGACAATCCTAAAGTTCAGGAAGAAGTTTTTAAGATAATAGATTATTGGAGTGCCATGGGCGTAGATGGATTTCGCTTAGATGCAGTGCCATATTTATATCAAAGGGAAGGTACTAATTGTGAAAATCTACCCGAGACACATGTATTTCTGAAAAAGCTACGAGCACATGTAGATGCTAATTTCCCAGGAACAATGCTCTTGGCAGAGGCGAATATGTGGCCTGAAGATTCGGCTTCATACTTCGGAGATGGCGATGAATGTCATATGAATTATCATTTTCCGATAATGCCGCGGATGTTCATGGCCATGCGAATGGAAGACCGATATCCTATTACGGATATTTTTGATCAAACTCCGGAAATACCTGACAATAGCCAGTGGGCTATTTTCCTTCGAAATCACGATGAGTTGACCTTGGAAATGGTCACTGATGAGGAGCGAGATTACATGTATAAAGTATATGCGAAAAACCCGAAAGCAAGGGTGAATCTTGGTTTAAGGCGAAGACTTGCCCCGTTGATGGATAATAACAGAAACAAAATTGAGCTGATTAATACCTTGCTTTATTCCCTGCCTGGAACGCCGGTTATTTATTATGGAGATGAAATAGGAATGGGAGATAACTTTTATTTAGGCGATAGAGATGGCGTACGAACACCCATGCAATGGTCTCCTGACAGGAACGCGGGTTTTTCAAAAGCTAACCCACAAGAGCTCTACCTACCGACAATACTAGACCCGGAGCATCATTACGAATCAGTGAACGTAGAAACTCAGCAGTCTAATCCATATTCTTTGCTTTCGTGGACTAAGCGCATCATTAACATGCGTAAGAAATACAAAGCTTTCAGTCGGGGGGATCTACAATTTATCCAGTCGGAAAATGCGAAAGTGCTGTCTTTTAGTAGAACCTATGAAGAGCAAACAATCCTTGTTGTCGTCAACCTTTCGAGATATACGCAGGCAGTTGAATTGGATTTAGGCCAGTTTCACGGATACACGCCTATAGAAGTTTTTAGTAAGAATGAATTTCCGATAATATCTGAAAATAAGGATTATTTCTTCACATTAAGTCCACATGCCTATCATTGGTTTGAGTTGAGATCAGACAATATATTGATGGATAACTCTCACGACAGCCATTTGAGTATTTCGTCATTGGATGATTTGAAACTCAAGAAAGTATGGGCTGAGATGGAACAACAATATATTATACCATATATCACGGATAGTAATTGGTATAAAGGCAGCAACAAAATACTATCTACTAATATAAAAGAATGGATTCCTCTCGAAGGAGTGGAAAATGATGCGATCATCGTTATCGTAGAGTTAAAATATCAAAGTGGCTTGCCGGATTTATATCAAGTGGGTTTATCATTTGGAGCTAAGGGAGAGAATAATGTGACCTTGAATTATCCCAAGGCCATCATCGCTAATGCTGTTTTAAATGGAACCACAGGTTATATATATGATGCCTTCTTCGATAGCAATGTTCAGGAGAATCTTTTCAGAGCTATCGGAACAAAGAAAAAAATCAAACTAAAGAGATCAACCGTTGGCTTTTTTGATGAAAAAAAGGAGATAAGTAAATATCTCAAGGATAAAAAAGAGATCAAACCTAGGATGTTAATGTCAAGGAAATCCAACACGTCTATTCTCATTAACAACGATTTCTATTTCAAAATATATCGTCGATTAGATGTGGCGATCAATCCTGACTTAGAAGTAGTTCGCTTTATGAGTACGAAAAGTACTTTTAACAATATACCAGACCTCAAAGGAACTATACAGCTCGAATACTCATCGGATCAATCCATTGTCCTTGGTATTTTGCAATCAGCCGTGGATTATCAAACAGATATGTGGACATATCTACTAGATGCGGCAAAACGTTATAGTGAGAGAATAGAAATGGCCGGTGAGAATGATAAAAAGAACCTCTTGAGTTCAAGTCAAGCATATAGTTTCTACGGTCAATATCCTGATTTAAAGAGTAGTGAATTGGTCGGCCTGGTGACCATCGATAATGTACAACTTTTAGGAAAGCGAACAGCAGAATTTCATTTGGCACTTAATGATAGACAAGATGTAAGCCATTTTGAATCTGAATCATTTTCTATTCATTATCAGCGGTCATTGTACTCATCATTTCAGTCGTTGGTAAGAGAAGCATTCCAGAAATTATCAAAAATCCGCACGATATTGCCATCATATGTATCCTCACATATGGCGGCTGTTTTACCTATGAACAATGATGTTCTTGCTATGATGAGGACGATTTATGATGAAAAAATGGATACCGAGAAAATACGAATTCATGGTGATTTTCATTTAAGGCAGGTGCTTCATACTGGTCAGGATTTTGTGTTTATAGATTTTGAAGGCGAATCAGATAAAAGCTATAGTGAGAGGAGACTGAAGAAATCATCGTTGCGCGATATCGCAGGAATGATCAATTCTATGCACCGCGTAGTTTTTGAAAGTGTTTTTGAAAGTGAAGTGGTACAGCCCATCAAATTTGAGCAAGCAAGGAAGTGGGCTGATGTCTGGTTTAATTTTGTGTCAAAAGCATTTTTGAAGGAATACTTTGATACAATCGGAGACAGTAATTTGATTCCTACAACCGATGAGCAACGACTTAAGCTCTTGAATATTTTCTTAATGGAAAGGGCTATTATAGAGCTTATTGCCGAACTCAAAAAGCCTTCAGATCATCTAGTTATTCCTTTATTACTCATTGAAAGGTTGATGAAAGAAAATTTAGTGTAATCCAAAGAATCAAAGACCTGGGGAATAAGTATCAATGCACTATTTTTCGGGTCTTCGGTTTTAGTCAGAAGATGTTCATCATCTTTCGCTTCCGAAAATAAGCAACAGGGGGATAAAAGAAGCTTTAAGAAGGATAATACCTGAGTAAAAAAAGTGTTAGAGCAGCTGGCGTCTATTTTAAGATGTCGCACTGCTTTAGATATTACATGCTTTACAAGAGGACTTTTTAATCCTAAATATACCCAAAGGTATTGCTTCAAGGATCGTTGGTTTAAGAAAGACTTTCCTGTTTCTATCTATAGACTAAGGATATATTTGACTGCTTCGAGTAAATCAGGGGCTACATAATCCGCCATTTCATCGTCATTACCATCTACCTGAATTGTTTTTAATCCCATTTTTATAGCAGGAGTAAGGTCTCGTGGTTTATCTCCAATCATCCAGGACTTACTCACATCCACATCAAATTTGGAAATCGCTTTTTCGAACATCAATGTGCCAGGTTTTCTTGACAATGATTTAGAAACGCTTTCATGCCAAGGCGAATAATAGATTTTGTCTATTTGATGATTGACTTGTTCTTGTAAGTAGTCGTGGCACACTTGCATGTCTTCTTTGGTGTAAATGCCCTTGGCTATCCCAGATTGGTTAGTCACAACAACAATGATATATCCGTTTTTCTTTATCAGATTGATAGCCTCAATTACTCCGGGCAAAATAAAAAACTTATCCAACGAGTAGGCGTAATCAACAAAATCCTTGTTAATCACTCCATCACGATCTAAAAACATAGCCTTGTTCATTCTTCGAAGTTATGAAAGAATAATATTTACGTTCCAACCATTCTTGGCGTTTGGCACTCTTTATGTAGGAAATGGACATTAGACCAATTATTTTACAACATGGGCTTAAGTTGGTATAGCTCATTAAAACTCCCTAGATATGAAACACTCCCTATTACTACTGCTCACAATCGCCATATTTTTCACTTCATGTAATGATGATTTTGGTACCAAAAGTATTACTTACACGAAGGCAACAGCCACTTACGGTGATTTGGATGAGATTAGAAATGCGCCTTTAGTGCAATCAGTGCAAAGCATAGTCGACCCAGGAAAAGTATATATCACGGAGGGGATTTTACTTATTGGTGAGGAAGGTAGCGGTATTCATGTTTATGATAATTCGAACCCAGAAAACCCACAGAAAAAGATTTTTATAAATATTCCTTCAAATAGAGAGTTTTATGTACAGGGCGATTTTCTCTTCGCAGAAAGCATGTATGATATGCTTAAAATAGATATTTCTAATCCTTTTCAGCCCTCACTTGTAACAAGGGTAGAGAATGCATTTGCTTCTCCAGTTTATAATGATTTTAATCTTGCCGTTGTTGGTTTTGATTACAAGGAGGTCACGGAAGAGGCGGAAATAAATAGTCCACTTTTTCAAGAACAATGGAATGATAATGGCGTTTTCTATTTTGACTTTAGAGAATCCTTAATTCCCCCTTCTGCCGTCCCATCATCTTTTGCTGGGAACAATAACGGAGGTATCGGTTCAGTTAACAGAATCGCTTATTCGAAAAACAACATATACGCAATAAGTAGAAGTAACCTTTTGGTTTTCAATGATTTGGGAACATTTTCTCTAACTCAAAACATGCAGTTTGCAGGGACTGAAATGGAAACAATTTATCCATTAGGTGATAAATTGTTTATTGGAAGTAGAAATTCCATGACTATTTATGACATCTCAGACGCGGATAATCCTGCCTATGAGTCAAACTTCTGGCATGAGAATTCATGTGATCCGGTATTCCCAGAAAGTGAAAGTACCGCATATCTCACATTACGAACTGGAGATTTTGCTGAGTGTCCGGGAGATCAAAATGAACTTACCGTATTAGATATTTCGGATTCATGGTCTATTCGGCCAATCCAAACCATCGCCATGGAAAGTCCATATGGTATGACCATGATAGGGGATAGATTATATGTAGGTGAAGGAAAAAGAGGACTAAAAATATTTGACGCAACAAATAGACGCAACTTGGTCTTAGAGCACTTTGATAGATCAGTAGAAGCCTACGATGTAATAGCTCATCCAACCAAACCAAATCTATTATTAATTGCTGGACCAAACGGTTTCAGTCAATATACTAAGCAAGGGAATAAGCTAGAGTTATTGAGTAATATATCTCTTTGATTATAACTGTATGAAAGGTATTTGCTTAGGACTTGTTCTGAACATCTGTTGGGTGTTTGGAGCAAGTTCACAAGAATTTGGTTTTGGTGATGTAGATATAGAAAGTGCGGTTGTTCAGACGTACGATGGGTCTATTTATAAAGGATATGTTCTTGGTAGAACGGAGTTCGAGTTGCAAATGCTGCTTCCTACGATGGATACGATCAATGTACATGAGGTATTAATTCACCGCATGAGATCATCTAATGATTACGATCTTTATAAAAAAGGACGCTTTTACCCTAAAAAAGGGTTTTACGGATCACTCTTTTTTAATTCAAACTATACAGGTTCTGGCAGAGGAAGTAATGGGCTAAACGCACAACTCGTATACCAACCTTCAAAGAAATATGCTTACGGCCTTTCTGGTGGCTTTCAAGCAAATGGCCTAAATCTTAATGGGGAATGGGACTGGCAGACGTACACTTTTTGGCAGTTCGATTTATATGGAAAATACAATCTTTCGAGAAATTCAAGTAGGTTTTATACAGACCTTAAACTTGGGTTTGGTTCAGCAGGAGAAAATTGGAGAGAGGAAGAGATAAATGGAGGCTTGCACATCGAACCGGGTTTTGGCTTACAATTCGCCTCGAAAGGGCATTTTAGATTTAATCTTGGGATTGCTCATCAATTTCAAAATTCATCAGGAGCATCCAATGTTAGGTCACCGGATGGTAGTGGACAAACCCGCGTTGATTATCAATTATGGTACAGCCGCACAGTGCTTCGCTTAGGTATAGAGTTTTATTAAGAGAAGGACATACAATAACAATGAATTAGCTTGCTATTTTTAGAGTTAACCTTGTAATTTTTTGTTTTAGTTATCAAAATATATTTCATTTTGATACATTATCTTCTCATGATTTGGAGTAACTGTTTAATAATCTGATTTTTATCAGTTGGCATTGAATTAGTTTTAGCGATTGAGAAATGGATAGCTAGGAAACAGATGCTATATGCACTTCTTATAATTTGTTCGAATAACCTGATAAGTAAGTATATCAAAGTCTTTGACAGCTTAATCAACAAGACAATTGTAGCAGAGTGATTTGAAGGAGTGATTTTAATTGCAAATCAGGGTGATCCAATTCATCTTCATGCTAATGGATATAAGAATGAGTCAAGAAGCAAACTGCTTGCCACTTCGGATACATGTTGAATGGCTTCAATAACAAAAGCTTATACGGCGTAGTGAGGAAATTGATTGTAGAAGGCAAGCTTAAAACAGAAGATAAGCTAATGGACTTGCTTCAAGACTTGAAACTCAAGAAGATGAAGCAAATCACTGTTCACGATTTGCTTTTGCATACTTCTGGTTTGCCAAATGAACTTGACAGAATTCATTTGAAGAAACTTGAACCAAGAGAAATAGTAGCGGAGACTTTGAAGACTAAAGCGACGAATAAATATAGTCGCTTCAACTGCCCCAACTTGGATTATTATATGTCAGGTTTAATAATTGAGTCAGTAACGAACATCTCGAAAAAAGTAAATGTCAGCCAAAGAATCATTGAGCCTTTACAATTGAGCAATACAGGCTTTTCCGTAAGGAACAACGAATCGAACGCTCAAGTGCTTGGCTTTTGAAGGTTGAAGGGGCTTTCGAAGCTGAGCCCAAAATCCACATTGAAAACTTTGGTGTTGCGGCTGGTATGTATTCCAATGTTATGGGTCTTTTGGTATGTGCAGGCATTGTACGGAAGTGAATTGCTCGCGAAGCAGTCCGAAATATCATGTAAGAATAATATCCAGAGCTAGGTTATGTGGGTTACGGCAATTGGGTTTATAATTATCCATATGCTAAAAGTCAACCAAAATTTGAGGAGTGAGGAGGAGGTTTATTGGGTTTCAACATTGTGATGAAATGATTTTTCGATGATAATAAGACGATTATCGACTTTCAAATAATCGGCTATTTGATTCCGATATTTTTGGTGAAGTGGATGGCTTGAAAACGTTATAAGTCATTGCTCTTTCTTTTTTAAGTAAGTAAAAGCATAGTTGACAAATACGAAAGAAATGTATTATCAAATTTGACAAACACGAAACTAATGATTAAACTTGACTGACCAAAGAATTGTCACGTTTCGGATTATGAAAGGAACTCAACTAGGAGAATTAGAAGAATTGGTGCTACTCACAGTAGCTACACTTTATGATGAAGCGTATGGTGTGGCTATTATGGCGGAAATTGAAAGTAAGGCGAATCGAAAAATAACGATAAGTACTGTTCATGCTGTACTTAAGCGCTTAGAAGAGAAAGGTTTCCTTGATTCGCGCTATGATGGTGCTACAAATGCGCGTGGGGGTCGTCGAAAGCATTTGTTTACTGTATCGACTGCCGGTCAAAAAGTACTTAATCACTCACGTGCGATTCGAAATAGCTTGTGGGAGGCTATTCCTGACTTGGCATTCAATAAAGGATCATGAGTAACGCTGGTAAAATAGCGCGTTTTGGCGTGATACGCTGGTTAAAAAAATACTGCGATGACAGGTTGATCGAAGGTATTTGCGGGGATTTAGAAGAGCTCTACGAAATAGAATCATCACAATATGGATCGGGTAAAGCAAAAAGGAAGTTGTATTGGCGAGCATTGGGTTTTTATCGACAATCCTTCAAAAGGAAGCGTGAGAGGTATCCTACACGATTTGAAGCTTTGCTGCGGAATTACGTTAAGATGACTTTCCGAAATGGAAAAAGAAACAGGACATCAACGGTCATCAATATTATGGGTCTGACGTTTGGTTTGACAGCTTGTGTTTTTCTAGGGCAATATGTCTATACTGAGTGGCAGCACGACAAACATTTCGATGACCATGAGAGTATCTATCGACTTTCTTTAGAAATGGAGTTTGGTGATGATCTTACCTCTATGGCTGTTTCGCCATCAGGTCTTGGTAAAAAGGCAAAGGAACAAATCAAGTTCGTAGAAAATTATGCAATTCTGCGAAGATTCAGCAATTTCAAATTTAGGAAAGACAATGAGCTAATCGAAACCGCTTTCATCTTTAGTGCAAATCCGGGCTGGAATGAAGTATTAAACTTTCAATGGCAAGAGGGGAATTCTGCAACGGCTCTAGTCGAGCCGAGATCTATTGTTCTAACGGAGCGTTTCGCATTGAGAATTTTTCGCTCCAGCAAAAATTTAGTCGGTAGGTCTCTAACACAGGAGAATGGAGACGTTTACACTGTTACAGGAATCATTAAAACACCACCAAAAACAAGTCATATTCACCCGGAGGCTTTTATCTCTTTAGGAAATGCTCAGTTGGTTGATCAAATGGATATCTGGCGTTACTGCGCCTATGTTAAAGTTGATAAACGTACTCCTTTGGATCAATTTGAATCGGTGTTGGATGCGTTTAGTTTGGCGCTATTCAAAGACAAAGGGGGCAATGGAAGAGGGCGGATTTTTATCAGACCACAAGCTTTGGCGGATATTCACTTCACTTCCAAACTAGCTTTTGAGATGGAGCCCAACGATGGAAACACAAGCTATCTTACTGGATTTTGTATTTTAATAGTTGTCTTGCTATTTATGAGTGTCATCAATTACATCAATTTGACTACTGCTCAAGTTGGTCAGCGTTTTAAAGAGATAGCTGTGAAGCGAACTTTTGGCGCTTTCAGCGCAGATTTAAGACTCCAATTTTTAGTTGAAACGGCGATATATGTTTTTCTGTCTCTTGTCTTTTCAATACTACTAGTAGCGGCTCTACAGTCGTCATTTGAGTCATTTGCCAACTTGGATTTCCCTTGGCATGATATGTTGAATTTGCAATCTGTAGTTTTTATCGCAGGCTCCATCATTGTCTTTACATTACTTCTGGGCCTGTACCCATCGCTTTATTTATCCAATTTTCGACCTATAAAATCAAATTCAGAAAGTTTAGCAAGGTTCCGATCTGTGATGCTCTTCCTTCAATTGGGATTGTCGATGGTGGTTATTAGTTGTACCACTGTCTTCTTTGCTCAAATGAATTTTATGAGCAATCAGTCTTTGGGTTACCAAAAGGATCAGGTACTTTTTATCGGACTAAATCAGGAACAGCAAGAAAAGGTTTATCCTTTGATGGATGCTCTTAAAACATTGACATCCGTGGAGCAAGTGGCATCATCGTATCATGTGCCGGGAAATCCGCCTCCCATTAATAACTTTGGGTACGAGTCGAAAGACGGTTCTAAAAAAATAGTTTGTCCGCAAATTTATGTTGATAATGGTTTTTTGGAGACGCTTGATATCAGCATTTTGGCAGGAAATAACTTTATTGAACATCGCTTGGATGATGGAAAGAAAATAGGTGTGATGATCAACGAATCATTTATGAACAAAGCCGGATGGACTTTGGATAATGCGGTAGGCCAACAACTAAAATCAGGAATTAGCTGGGAAGACCGAGTGATCGGTGTGGTGCCCGATTTTCATTTTACCAGTTTACACCATGCTATAGCGCCAATGGTCGTGAGACCAATAGCTCGGGGGCACAACCTATTGATAAAAGCGAAAACGAATGATTACGGAGAATTGATCAGTGATATTGAAAATGAATGGAAGGGGATGTTTGGTAATGGCAATGTTGATTTCAAATTCTTAGATCAACATTTTCAAGCACAATATGAAACGGATGAAAAACGTGCACAATTATTTGCCATTTTCTCCTTCTTAATTATTTTCATCGCATTGTCTGGACTTTTCGGGATGACCACTTATGCCGTACAGCGCAGAATGAAAGAAATGAGCATTCGAAAAATTCATGGAGCATCAATCAAACAGATACTTTTTTTAATGACCAAAGCGTATGGTATTTCAGGAACCATTGCAGCGATAGTCGGTGGAGTACTTAGTTATATTTTAATGGCGCATTGGTTAAGTGATTTCGCTTATTCGATTGATCTAAATGCTTTTCTTATTGCAATGCCGGCGGTAGTCATGATACTTCTTGTATTGGTCATAGCAGGTGCCAAATCGGCCAAACTCGCCTTTGTAAACCCATCAGAAACTTTAAGGAATGAATGATAATACTAACCTTGTGTAATATCCTTTATTACTGGGTTGATGTAGTGTTGGATTTTGGGAAAGTCACGTAAATAATTAGTAATATTTTCGTAAAACACATTAATCATAGCATGAATGGTCGTGACTAACATCAACATTTTGCCGTTAAATATAATTTTCCATAAATGGAGAATATATTAGAAGTTAGCGATGTATTTCCTTGAAAATTTATTTGGCTTTATTCATTACCATTTAATCTTCAGGGTATCGAGGTTCAGCAGTCCTTAAATCAACAAGTAAAAAGAATGCAATCAGTGAATGTGAGATAGTCAATTTGAAATTCTCAAAAGGGTAGACATTCAAATTTCAGGATCGAACGCTTGATAATTTCGTTTATAATTTTCTGTAGATCAATGACATGTTCCAATTGAGTCCGAAGACACATGAGTCATTGAGTTGACGATAGTTTTATTTGCGCATTAAGTTTTAGAAGGTTTATTTCTGAGGCTTACATTGGGTAATACCTTCATGATTTTTTAGTTCGAGAACCCTCTCTTAGTGAGTTGAATTGATTTTTTGTTACGAAAAACAACCCAATACTTGTACGGTAATTGACTGTGTTATCTGTTTCATGATTACATTAAAGGTTGAAGTAATAGAATAGCAGAAGTATGAAGAAGTTATTATTTGGGCTGTCATGTTCGTCCTTGATTTTTATTGCAAGTTGTAAGACTGACGACCCTGAAGTATTGTCCGAAAATGAAGTAGTAGAAGAAGTCGCAGAATTTGCTGTTGATTTAGGGAATAGTGCCGTCCCTTACGTGGTGATTACCACAGATGTGGCTATTAAGAATGAGCCGAAAGTTTCGGCGTTCATGCGTATTTACCAAAGTGATGAGCTCATCCAAAAACAGACTATTGGAATTGAATATAGAGGATCAACGTCTTTTCGCTTGTCGGATAAAAAATCTTTCGGTATTGAAACTTGGGATGATAGTGGTAATGATGTGTCTGTGCCCTTTTTCGATTTCCCTGAAGAAGAGGATTGGATTCTTAATGGTCATGTTGTCAATCTTACAGACGGCTGGGCCTTTGATCCAACATTGATGTATCATCAGTTTGGATATGAGCTGTTTCGAAAAATGGGCAATTATGCGGCGAGAACTAAGTTTTTAGAATTGGAGATTAATGGTGAATACCAAGGTGTTTATGTATTCATGGAAAAATTGAAGCGAGATAAGGAACGAATCGATATTAAGAAGCTAGAGGCGGCAGACGTAGATACAGAGGCCATTACTGGAGGTTATATTATTAAAATTGATAAGACCTCTGGCGGTGATTTAAACCTAAAACAGCCATTGGATTATTTCTTAAATAATTGGGATGATGATGCGCGTTATACAGAAGAGATTAGTTGGCGTTCGGAGTACGATATTAATGGTGAGCTGATCACTTTTGAGCCGGAATATAATGCCCCATACCACTCCAACATGTATTTGGAAACTTACTTTTTGTATGAATACCCAAAATCACAGGATATAACATCGGCGCAAAAAAGATATATTCAGGACTATATTCACGATTTTGAAACAGCGCTTTTAAATGATGATTTCTCCTCAGGTAACAGAACGTACACTGATTACATTGATCTCAATAGCTTTGTGGACTTTTTTCTAATCAATGAAGTAACCAGAAATGTAGACGGCTATAGACTAAGTACTTATATGAGTAAAGATCGAGGTGAAAAGCTCAAAATGGGGCCGATTTGGGATTTGAACATTGGTTTTAGTAGTGGCGATAGAGTGCCGCTAGACGGATGGGTAATGAATTACAATCAATATGTAGAATCTGATGCATGGTTGATTCCATTTTGGTGGCCAAGACTTTTAGAAGATCCTATTTTTCAAGATGCTTTAAAATCGCGATGGAATGATCTGCGGGCTAACACCTTGAGTACAGCCTCCCTCCATTCAATGGTTGACGCATCGGCTGGCTACCTAATAGAAAATGGTGCTATTGATCGCAACTATACAAAATGGAATATTGGCGTAGATTACAATGCACGTATTTCCGACATGAAATCCTTTTTAGAACAAAGAACCCAATGGATTGATGGAGAGATTGCTGGGTTTTAACTTTAGACCCTTGAAGGTCATTTAAGAATTATCCCTGTTGACAGTCTTTTTAACTGTTTTGGATGTAGAGATTATAATAAGTTAATCTCGATACCTAGCTTGGTTTTTTAAATTCAATTTTAGTTTGTCACTGATAATGAGTCGACACGTTATATTTTTTTGTTTAGTTCTATTCAGGCTTATTTCATGGGGCAACTCTTGGAAGCAAGCACAGATAGATAGAGCAGCTAAAATTGACTGTTATTGGTTTGTAACTAGGCCGTTCATTTACGAAGACGAGGGAGAGGGATTAAAGGGAATGGAATACGAATTGATGCTATTGTTTCAAGAATACCTTGATCAAAAACACCAAATTTCGCTGAAAATTAATTGGCAACAGCATGAAAGTTTCCTAGGAATCATGAACGAGATGAAGACTAGTAAGTCGTTAAGTGTGATCGGGTTGTCCGCTTATTCTATAACAGAAGAAAGAAAACAATATATTCAGTTTACGGACCCATATCTGCCAGATGTTACGGTCTTAGTGTCGAGTCAGGGGACGCCTATTTTGAATTCAAGTGAGGAGATTCAGCAGATGTTCCAAAACATGACGGCAGTGACCATCAAGGGGACCATCTATGAAGACTTATTAATAAAACTCAGAGCAGACTTAGGTATAGATTTTCAAATAACTTATATCTACAGTGATAAAAACATACTTGAAAACATACTTCAGAGTGACGATCGATTTGGTTTTATAGACCTCCCGATCTACCTCATGTTGATGGAAAATGGAGGTGATTTGACGCGTCAAAATTTCTTTAGTGCGCAGGGAAATGGTTACGGTTTTATCCTGCCTAAAAGTAGCGACTGGGCAGAACCAATTAATGCGTTTTTTTCCGATCCCGATTACAAAGCTAGAATTGATGCGGTAATGTCTCAATACCTAGGTTCGGAATTATTTGAATTCATTGATCAAGTAACTCCACGTGAGGAATTGAGTACTTCGATTTTGACCAAAGAAAAAAAGATCCAATTGGCGCTCATTAAAAATGCCAATTTGAAAATAAAAGAAGAGGAGCGTTTTATAAAGACCTTAATTTCAGGGATAATCACTGCTACGCTGTTTTTAATAATTATAGTTTTCTTCTATATAAATAACCAGCAAAAGACTAAGAAGCTTCTGGTGCAAAAGGCCAAAATTGAAGCTCAGCAGGAGGATATCCGAACTAAGAACGAAAAGCTTACAAATAGAAATACCCAGCTTATTAAATTGAATGAGGATAAAAATGAATTGGTAAAAATTCTCGCTCATGATTTAAGATCTCCATTAGGCCAGATTATTGGGTATGGAGACGCACTAGGATTAAGGGCTTCCGGTTTGGTGATAGAGGATCGTGAAATGCTGTTAGGTATTAGTCATGCGGCTGATCGTATGGAGCAAATGATCACGAAGATTCTGAATACAGATAATGTAGAGGGGAAACGTAGTTTAGTGCTTAAGGAACATATTGAGCTTGCAGTACTGATTGAGGATTTGATAAGTAGATATAAAGTTGTTGCTGAAAAAAAGGATATCATTCTGATTGGTCCAATTAAAGCGATTGATTTCTTATTTAATACGGACCACATGCTCTTGTTCTTAATACTTGAAAATTTGATTTCCAATGCAATCAAGTTTTCGCCATCAAAGACAGCCATACATTTTAACGTCGAAAAAATAAAGGATTCAATTATTTTTGAAATCAAGGACGAAGGGCCTGGTCTAGCCATAGAAGATCAAGTCAAGGCGTTTATGCCATTTCAGAAGCTGAAACCTGTACCTACGGGTAACGAGACATCTACAGGACTTGGCTTATCAATAGTTAAAAAATACGCAACCGACCTTGGTGGAGAAGTTTGGATTGAGTCAGCGCTGGGTAAGGGAAGTTCTTTTTTTGTTAGCTTACCAGTATAAGGGGTCAATATAATTTTTGAAACGTATTGAATTTAAGAATTGAATTAGTGTCAGGGAATCATCATTTTTTTTTTGGTAACGGACCGAATGTCATAACTTCTTATATTCATCTTTTGTATCCAAAGGTGTAAAGATTAACTAATGTAGAAGTATTTTTAGATCGTGTAAATGTGCTTTTTTCGCTTTCCTAGTACTTTCGTTGTATGTATAATCATGGCAAAGTTGTAGTGCATATGTGTAAAATGAGCATTGTGCTGTTGATTGCTAACCCTTAATTGTTTTTACTATATTTATGCTTAGTGGTTTAATACTGTGTAATTGGAATTGATAACCTTTTCTTATGTTACTGTGTCATTAATATCGTCAATTTGAAGTATTTGTAATTGGTTCTTAATATTTTAAAATGCTATTCATTTGGGTTTTTATCCTGCTTTATTCTGCCCCGGTCGTTGTTTCCCCAGGAACGCGAGAAGTAAGGCTATCAATTAATGATTTAGAGTTTTTTGAAGACACTAAGCATCAGTTTGATATCGAAGATATTATCCAGCCTACATTTCAGTCTAAGTTCAATAAGAACCTGAATTTTAAGCCATCAGATTATGACATAACTACAGCCTACTGGGTAAAGCTAAAAATTAATGTGCCAAATATTCAAGAAGGATATTTGGTCGAGTTTTTTGATCAAACGATCGACTCGCTCAACGTGTATTTGAAACACGAGACAGATTCAGTTTTCACCCAAAGTGAAATGGGAGATATGTTGCCTTTTTATCAGAAGGCAATGGCCCATAAAAACTTTCAAATTCAACTACCTAAGGAAGGCGCTTATCTACTTTACTTTAGAGTGGCAAGTCATGAATATGCCGATATACGTGTAGCTATAAGAAGCTTTCGCTGGTTTGTGAAATACGCATTAGCGGAATACTATTTATACGGTATTTTCTATGGAGTAATCTTGATTATTTCGCTTTACAATTTGTTGATATATTCAGCAATTAGAGAAGTTAAATACCTGTATTATACTTTCTATCTTCTGAGCGTTGGATTATTTGCAATGAGTGTTGATGGTGTTGGATATCAATATTTGTGGTGGCAAAGTCCACAATGGAATCAAATAGCTCATGGGGTGACTTTATTCTTTATGATTTTTTGGTCTATACTATTTTCTAAAAAATTTCTTAACCTCTCGATAAGAGCGCCTAGGCTTAATAAAATATTGAATGTTGTGCTGGGGCTCAGAATTGGATGGTTTTTATATGTGTTGGTATTCAATCATTCTTTGTTTCAATACAGAAATATTGAATTAATTCCACTAGTTCTGATATTCATTTCGAGCATAGTTGTCTTCAAAGGAGGTTACAAGCCAGCTCGATTCTTTATCGTTGCATTTGGATTTCTGTTTGTGGGGTTTATTTTAAAAGCATTGTTGATGCTCTCGATAGTGCCTTTTTACATTCCTAGCTACTACAGTCTTCATATCTGCTTTGTTTTTGAGATGCTGTTTTTGTCATTTGCCCTTAGTGATAGAGTGAGAATACTCAAATCCAATCGGGATAAAGCTAATAAGCGAATTATTGCCCAGCATGAAGAAGCATCTCTACTTAAAGATCAAATGACGGCTAAACTCGAGTGGCTCGTAGAAAATAGAACACTGGAGCTACAAGAAAAGAATGACCTGTTATCCCAACAAAAAGTGGAAATCTCGGAAATCAATTCTTTACTAGACTTGGATAACTGGCGATTGAGAAATAATATAAAATCAATTCAGTTAGAGAGGTTGCAGAATAAGGAGTTGACCTATGAAGAGTTTCGAGAAGTCTTTTCAGATAAAGAAGCTTGTCTGAAATCTTTGAGCAATCATAAATGGAAAATTGCTTACCGATGTTGGAAGTGTGAAAATGGAACGTCAAGTGTCGTATCCGTGCCTTATAGCCGGAGGTGTACTAAGTGTGGTTATCAAGAATCGCCAACTACGCATACGCTCTTTCATGGAGTGAAATTTCCGTTGGAAAAAGCCTTCTACATTTTCTATGAGACTATCAATAAGGATCAATATTCACTAAGCCAATTATCCGAGATGCTAGGCTTAAGAAAGAATACGATCTCTGATTTTAAGAAAAGGATAAAAACACAATCCGAAATAGAAAGGCAACATCTTAATGAAATATTCAAAAATATAGAACATTCAGTGTTTTATGAAAAATAATAATTGTATTATAAAAAGAATTTTTATGATACAATATTATTGTTATTAATACGATACGCCCTTTGATTAAAATTCTTTTATGTTAAATAATAAAAGAATAGTCATGATATTATAGCGTTACGATCATTCGTAATAGGATTTTTTATTTGGCCTACATAATTGCATTATTCTTAGATGTGAAATTTGTATTTTTTTTGAGATTGATTAAAAAAGAGATAGTGTTGCATTGTAAAACTGTTTTTAAAGGATCAATTTTTTATGCCATGCGAATAATATGCTTTGCTATTTTATCACTTTTTTGGAGCGCTATTCTAACCGCTCAAACGGCATCTGTTTCAGGTATTGTCATTGATGAAGATTCTTCCGAGGCGTTGATAGGGGCAACTATTTTAGAAAAAGGAACGAGTAATGGAACGGTCGCAGATATTGAGGGGAATTATCAATTATCTGTTTCAAGGGCTGATGCAATATTGACTTACTCTTATATAGGCTATGAACAGAAGGAGGTTGAGATTAATGGTAGAAGTAAGATCGATATCAGACTAGCATTGGACATTGAGCAGTTGTCGGAAATAGTGGTAATAGGCTATGGTTCTGTTCGCAAGAGTGACTTAACAGGCGCTATCACCTCTATCAAGTCTGAGGAGTTGACCAAGGTGGCGAGTGCCAGCCCTGTGCAGGCTTTGCAAGGAAAAGTATCCGGTTTGCAAGTGCTAAGCACGAGTGGTGATCCCGGAGCAGCTCCAGTTGTGCGATTGAGAGGGATTACGACATTGAATAATAATAATCCACTATTTGTAGTAGACGGAGTAATTATTGATAATTCAGGAAATACCTCATTGGACTTTGTGAATCCTAATGATGTCGCTTCAGTAGAGGTGTTGAAAGATGCATCGGCGCTCGCTATTTTCGGTGCGCGAGGCAGCAACGGCGTAATTATCATCACGACCAAAAGAGGCGAAAAAGGAAAACAAAGAATTAGTGTTTCGTCAGAGGTTAGTTTGGAATCTGTCGCCAATAAAGTAGGGGTATTATCAGGAAGAGAATTTGCTACGCTTGTGGAGGAGCTAACACCCGGTACGTATAGTAATTTTGATGTGTTACCTAATGTCGATTGGCAAGACCTGATCTTTCAGGATAACGCACCAATTATCAATAATTCCTTTTCAGTGTCAGGAGCGAGTGACAAGGTCAGCTATTATTTTGGTCTAGGACATTACTATCAGCAAGGAGTGATTCCAAAATCTGATTATGAACGAATCACGACCAGATTTAATACGACCTATACCATGGCAAAGGGATTTGATGTAGGTCTCAATATGTCTGTGGCTTTGAAAGAAAAACAGAATGCCCCAGATGTGGTGAATACTGCGCTAAGGGCTTGGCCAATCAATGAGCCAACCGATGCAGCTGGAAATTTTCAGGAAGTAAGAGGAAGTTCCAACGCTTTAGCTGGAATTGCATACACGAATAATGAAACCAGAAGCCTAGAGACCGTGGGAAATCTTTTCTTAGAATACGACTTCTTGAATGGTTTTACGGCTAAGTCAAGTTTCCAGTTCGTTTTGGGATTGGCCAAAAACACTTCCTTCACACCGGAATTTTATGTGGCGCCACTTCAACAAAATGAAACGAGCGATTTGACCAAAGTATATTCAAACAACAGCCAGGTGATATGGGAAAACACACTTGCCTATTCCAAAGAATTTTCTGTTCACCGAATCAATGCATTAGTAGGATATACAAGCCAGTTTAGGCGTAATGAATCATTAGTAGGTACGGGTGAAAACCTACTCCGTGAGGATCCTCTCTTTTGGTATATTGATGCGACTTCCGAAGAGGCAGGTTCCAGAAGGGTGTCTAATGGTGCCTCAGAATCAAGTATGCTATCAGCCTTATTTCGTATCAACTACGCATTGATGGATAAGTACCTAATGACTGTTTCTGTAAGAAGAGATGGCTCTTCGAATTTTGGTGCTAACAATAGGTATGGTGTATTCCCTTCGGTCGCATTAGGATGGAACCTGAGTGAAGAAGGCTTTTTTCCGAAAAATGGTCTTGTTGAAGGTCTAAAAATAAGAGCTAGTTGGGGTATTATAGGAAATGAAAAAATTCCTGGAAACGACCAATATTCGACTATTGGTGTAAATGAGAGAGGGGCTGTTTTTGGCTTAGAGGAAAGCCTAAATTCGGGAGCTAGCTTTACTTCTGCTGGCAATCCTGAATTAAGGTGGGAAGAAACAAGGCAAACCAATATTGGCGCGAACATAGATATGCTACAAGGCAGACTAAGTGCTGAGACGGACTACTACATCCGAACGACCAGTGATATCCTCGTCAATTTATCTCCTGCGGGATATTTTGGTGTAGACGGAGATATAAGATTTAATGCTGCCACCGTCAGAAATAAAGGTTTAGAATTCAATATCAATTGGCAGGATCAAATAGGCGATTTCTCCTATGGAGCAGGGGTTCTCGGTTCCTTCGTCAGTAATGAAGTCATTGATTTGGCCCAAAATATTGGGGCTGATTCTATATTGACTGGAGGAGACTTAGGAAACGGACAGAGGGTAGCGAGAACGGTCGTCGGTCAGCCCATTGGGTTTTTCTATGGCTATGATGTGATAGGCGTTTTTCAAAATGAAGACCAGCTCAATGAATTGCCAAGATTATCCACGCAACGAGTAGGAGATTTGATATATCGGGATGCCAATGGTGATGGTCGACTTAATGAAGCAGACAGAGTAATTCTTGGAAATAGCTTGCCAGATTTTTTATATGGATTTAGTGCCAATGTTGGCTACAAAGGTTTCGGTGTGAGCTTGGATTTTCAGGGCCAATCTGGAGTGGATATTTATAATGGCAAACAGGTTGTCACTTTTTCACTGACGAATTATGAAGATAAATTCTTGAATCGATGGACAGAGAAGAGTCCTTCAAACGTACATCCCAAAGCCTCTCAAGGAGGCGTGAATTACCAGCCTTCTAATTATTTTATCGAAGATGGCTCATTCTTACGGTTAAGAACCGTGACGGTTTCCTATAATTTCTCTGATCAAATACCTTTTGGTCTTAAGCTCTACTTACGAGCCAACAACTTGGCAACATGGACCGAGTACTCCGGTTATTCTCCCGACATAGCCTCGGGCAGTCCCTTGGATGGCGTGATTGATCGAGGGGTTTACCCCGTGACACGTGTTTTTAGTGCCGGTATGAATTTAACTTTTTAAGCAGATGAAAATCAAAACAATATTATTCCTTTTCGGCATTATTTTTTTTGGAGCATGTGATGATTTTTTGGAGCGGCCGCCCTTAGCAGAAGCGACAGAAGGAAATTTTCCTAGTTCTTCATCGGATGCTGTTTTGGCTACTAATGGGGTCTATAATATGATGCGCTCTTGGAATTTGCATACAGGAGGTTTTCCCATTTTAGATATCATGACTGATCAAGCCACGAAGGGGACTAATCCCGGTGATGGATCTTCCACTGCGCCATTTGAAAATTTTAGTTTTGATGCCTTTGATGGCGCTTTTCAGCGATGGTATGTGGAGATGTACGAAGGCATTCGCAGAGCGAATCTGGCCATTAATGAAGTTCCAAAAATCACCATGGACACGGTGTTGCAGGGAAGGTTAATTGCCGAAAGCCGATTCTTAAGAGGTTATTTTTACTCTGTATTGGTAAGAGGTTTCGGGCGTGTACCAATCGTGCTTGACGTAAATCCAGAATTAGATCTTTTGCAATCAGCGTCGGATGAAATATGGGACGATCTGGTGATTCTTGACTTGGAGCATGCAGCGCGACATCTTCCCGAAAGATCCGAATATGACAATGAAGATATGGGACGAATCACAAAAGGAACCGCCAAAGGTTTGCTTGCGCGAATAGCCCTATTTAGAGGAGATTTTGAGTCAACCAAAAAATGGACTGAGGAGGTAATTGCCTCTGGGCAATATGATCTCGAACCGAATTTTTCAGATGTATTTACTTCCGAAAATGAAGCTGGCTTGGAATCGGTTTGGGAAATACCCGCGCTTCCTTTCAACTTTGGTGAAGGGGGTAATCAATATGCAAATACATTGGCCGTTCGGGGAGAGCCTAATCGTGGTTGGGGTTTTGGTAGACCAGCTTATTCATGGATAACCACGATGCTGAATAATGAAGATCCAAGACTCGAATCAAGTGTGATTTTTCTCGGAGAAGAACTAGATGGAACGACTATAGTAGGAGATGGTCCCACACCTGATACCACGTATAATGATCAAAATGTCATCATCGAAATAGAATGTTATAATCAAAAAGTATGGCACCCGGGAGAGGGTACAGAAGAGAGCTTTGGTCACAACAAAAGAATGATACGATTTGCTGATATCCTATTGATGGCAGCAGAGGCCAATAATGAGATGGGCAATGCTTCGCTCTCCTTAGAATACTTGGAACGAGTTCGTGCCAGAGCGCGGAGTGGCAATGCAGTAATTCTGCCAGAAGTGACAACTACCGATCAAGCGGCATTGAGGCTAGCAATCGAAGAGGAGAGAAACTTTGAACTCGCCTTTGAAGGATTGAGGTATTGGGATCTGGTGAGAACGGGTAGAGCCAAAGATATTTTAACACCACTAGGTTTTGTTGATGGCAAACATCAACTCATGCCAATTCCTCAGTCAGAAATTGATATTACAGAAAAGCGGATGACACAAAATCCCCTATATGAATAATTTTTTAACCTAAAGAAAACGCAACATTTAACAACTAAAAACAAACGAAGTATGAAAACTATTAAATTTTTATTTGGGCTTACGTGCATGATGGCACTAGTAGTCTTTACAGGATGTGGAGATGACGAGGAAGCACCAGATCCAGTGACAGTATTATCAATTGAAGCAGTGGGTAATGATCTCGAATCAGGGTCGAGTTTGACAGTAGATTTGAACGGAGCAACAGCTGCAACGGGTGTGCCTATTGATCCAGAAATTGTTATTACTTTCTCTGCTGAGATCGACGCAACTACAGCAACCTCTGCTATTGTACTTTCGGTGGATGGCAGTGATGTAACTGCTAATGTAAGTGTGACAGGAGCAGTAGCAACAATATCTGCTGCCGAAAATTTAGCACAAGGTGGGAACTATACCATAACTATTGGCGCTGGTCTTGCAGGAACTTCAGGTGGCTTGTTCACCTCAACGACTCGAATATTCACTACCCAGGGCAGAGCACCTGTCGTACCTCCGAATGTTGAGAATCAAACTTTGTATATGAATTTTGATTTTGAAACAACCGTTGATGAAGCTAACGCTCACGTTGTGTCTGGTGGTGATGCAGGTTTTACCGTTGACAGACTCGGAATTCCAGGATCAGCTTTGGCTTTAAACGGAACAGGTATGGATGTTGTCGAAATAGAAGGAGTCGATCTACTATCTGCTTCTTTGACATTAAGCTTCTGGATGAATACTGCTTCTTCAGATTATGAAGGAATAAGTGCAGCGCCACAAGCAAGGTTCATGATGGGCATGGGGGTAGAGAGAGGCTTCTTTTTCGAACTTGGGAGGAGAACCAATGATCCTACTAATGAAGCATACAATGAATTTTTCTTCAAAGTACCGACCAATCATAAAAATATTGGAGATAATGCAGCGGCTGTTCCTCAGGCGACAGCTTGGTCAGAATTAAATTCTAATCTAGCGGCCAATGACAATCCTGAAGCAAGTGGTTGGAGTTTTGTAAACCCATTGATCGAAGGCAATAGATCATTCTTAAAAGAAGAAGCTATTGATTCTTGGACGCATTTTGTATTGTCGGTTGATGCGAATGCTCAAACAAAGACGATGTACCTCAATGGTGTTAAGATTGCTACTTTTCAATGGTTATCTTCAGGAAGTGAGTGGTTATTTGCTGATCTAAGCCTGAAGGATATCAACGATGATGGTTCGCCTCTGGCTGGAGTAGATCCAACTTTGATGCTCGGATTTGCTGGCGGGAAAGACAACACAGCTACCGGCTGGGCTGATTATAGCGCAGAGCTTGAAGAATCCAATATTACAGGTAAAAACTTCTTTAAAGGAAGTTTAGATGAGTTGCGTATGTTCAGTGTGGCATTTTCTGATGCAGAAGTAACGCAGCTTTTTAATGCTGAAAAGCCATAGTAGTTCGTTTAATCTTATATCTGGGATCGCTCTTCTTTGGAGAGGGATCCCGATATTTTTTTCTATTCAAGTTATATTTGAAACAAATGCAAAAAGCTTCGGTCCTCCAATTTTTACTTATTTTCACTTTATTACCTATCTCCTTATTCGTGGGTTGCAGTGAAGAAACGGAGACTCCTAAGGTTGCCGCTCAATTACTACAATTAACTGCATTACGTGTTGGTACAAGCGATTTATTATTAAATCCTGATATTCCTCAACCAACCAATAAAAAAATTATTTTAGGGTTTTCCAGCCCTATAGATGTCGCTATTCCTTCTGCCAGCATAACCTTGGTAGAAGTCGATGCTGCTCCTGTCGCATTGATATTTAGTTTTTTAGATGATAACAAGACAATTTCCCTATCCTATGTGGGATCATTAAAAGTGAATACCCAATATTCCCTAAAGCTCACGGAGGATATTGTCGGAGAAAAGGGGGAAGTTTTCTCAGGAGCTAACTTCTTATTTGTAACCGAAAACCTTCCGCTAGAAATATTATCTATCACCGTAGATAATCAAGACCTTAACCAAGCAAAACGCGTGATTGATGTAAATCTGACTCCATCGATTCAGATTGTTTTTTCACATCAAGTCAACCCCGAATTGATGGATGAAAACCTCTCGCTCACCAATGGAGGCAGTACCGTGAGCTTGAATATTATTAAAAATGAAAATGACAGTGCTTTCACTTTATCTCCTGCTACAAACCTGCAAGGATATAAAAAATATTTACTCAGAGTGAGCAATGAACTACAATCCGTTTCAGGGAATAACGTGGAAGACTATTCTGCTAACTTTTATACAAAAACAGATTCCATAATTAAGTATCCAGAGATATCAGAGGAAGATTTGCTTACCAAAATACAGGAACAGACCTTTAAATATTTCTGGGATTTCGGACACCCTGTAAGTGGGTTGGCAAGAGAGCGAAACACCAGTGGAGAGACGGTGACTACTGGGGGTTCTGGTTTTGGTCTCATGGCAATTATCGTCGGGATTGAAAGAGGGTTTATTACCAGGCAAGAAGGTGTAGAACGGTTTGCGAAAATCGTTAATTTTCTTGCGCAAGATGCAGACAGGTTTCATGGTGCTTGGTCTCATTGGTTAAACGGCACGTCCGGCACAGCCATTCCATTTAGTTCCAATGACGATGGCGCAGATCTTGTGGAGACAGCCCTTCTAACCCAAGGGCTGCTCACTGTCAGGCAATATCTGAATGCTGGAAATGTCGAGGAGGCCGCAATTATCATCGCTATAAATTCTATATGGGAAGAAATAGAATGGGATTGGTTTACCAAAGATGGTGAAAACGTGCTCTATTGGCATTGGTCGCCTAATTTTGGTTGGTCGCAGAATCATAAAATCACAGGTTGGAACGAGTCTTTGATCGTTTACACATTGGCTGCCGCATCACCAACACATAACATTGATAAAGAAGTATATACTGAAGGATGGTCGCGGAATAATGCCATGGTCAATAGTACGAATACATCCTATTTTGGATACACTATGCCTTTAAGGTCAGATATGGGCGGCCCCCTCTTCTTCGCCCATTATTCATTTCTTGGACTCGATCCTCGAAATTTATCAGATCAATACGCCAACTATTGGGATCAGAATGTGAATCATACTTTGATAAACCAAGCCTATTGCCAGTCTAACCCAAAAAACCATGTTGGCTATGCTCAATATAGCTGGGGGCTTACTGCCAGTGATGGGAATGCTGGGTATGCTGCACATTCTCCAAACAATGACAAAGGAGTGATAACACCAACGGCTGCCTTGTCATCAATACCTTATACACCAGCTGCTTCTATGGCGGCATTAAAGCATTTTTATTACATTTTGGGAGACCAGTTGTGGGGCGAATATGGCTTTTATGATGCTTTTAATCTGACAGAAGATTGGACCGCCAATACCTACTTGGCCATTGATCAGGGACCCATAATTATCATGATTGAAAACTATCGAACAGGATTGCTTTGGGAACTTTTTATGTCAGCTCCAGAGGTGAAGATTGGGCTTGATAAACTGGGATTTACGTATGAATAATTTTTTGAAGGTTTTGATCCTTGTATGTGCTTTTGTTTTTTTTCAGGCTTGTGGGAACAAGCAAAAAAAAGATGCCATATCTGAGAAACTTGTCATGGATGAAGATTCATTGCTTACAAAAGTGCAGTATCAAACATTTCAGTATTTCTGGGATGGAGCCGAGCCCAACTCGGGATTGGCCAGAGAGCGGATTCATATGGATAATATTTATCCAAGCAATGATCGGAATGTGGTTACTTCTGGTGGTTCGGGCTTTGGGGTTATGGCCATTCTTGTTGGAGTGGAAAGAGGATTTATTACCAAAGATCAAGCTGTTGAGCGTTTTGAGAAAATCCTAAACTTTTTAGAGACGGCAGACCGCTTTCATGGTGTTTATCCACATTGGTGGTACGGAGATACCGGAAAAGTGAAAAATTTTGGAAAGAAAGATGATGGTGGTGATCTAGTCGAGACTGCTTTTTTGATGCAAGGACTTCTCTGTGTGAGACAATATTTTTCCAATGGAAACATTAAAGAAAAAGCTATAGCCACACGAATCAATAAAATCTGGGAAGATGTAGAATGGAACTGGCATACCAAAGGCGGAGAAGATGTATTGTACTGGCACTGGTCGCCAAATTATGGATGGGATATGAATTTTCCTGTAGGCGGATATAATGAATGTCTCATCATGTATATCCTCGCCGCAGCATCTCCAACGTACCCGATTCAAGCATCTGTCTATCACAAAGGATGGGCGCTTGATGGTGACATAGCATCCAAGGAGACTTATTACGGATATGACCTAGTGTTGAATCATTTTGAGCATGATGAGAGCAAGGTAGGTCCATTGTTCTGGGCTCATTATTCTTATGTGGGATTGAACCCAAAAGGGTTAACTGATCGATATGGGGAGTACTGGAAATTAAACGAAAGCCATGCTAAAAGTCATTATGATTACTGTAGAGATAACCCGAAAGATTATGAAGGTTATGGCTCAGATTGCTGGGGACTGACATCTAGCTATTCTATGAGCGGCTACAATGATCATAGGCCTGAGAAAGACTTAGGAGTGATCACACCAACGGCGGCATTATCCTCTTTTCCATACACGCCAAAAGAGAGCATGCAGATGCTGAAATTTTTATACGCTCCGGAGCGTGATTCTCTCATAGGAGAATTTGGCCCTTATGATGCATTCTCCTTTGAATCTAACTGGTATTTGAAAAGGTACTTAGCCATCGATCAGGGACCAATTCCGGTGATGATAGAAAACTATCGTAGTGGCTTGCTATGGGATTTATTTATGTCTGCACCTGAGGTAACAAATGGACTTAAGAATCTTGATTTTAAAGTGAATAAATGATCAAAAATAATAATATACTTTTTGTATTCTTCCTCACATGTTTGAGCTGTAATCCTACTAGCGATACCGCTATTAGGGCGGATGATTACTCGGCAAAAGCAGACTCAATTTTGGCGATCATGACATTGGAGGAAAAAATAGGTCAGCTTAACTTACCGGGAGCGGGAGATATCAACACAGGGCTAGCCGCTAATACAGGCATTGTTCTGAAAATTCGTGAAGGAAAGGTTGGAGCATTGTTTAATATCCGGACTGCCGCGAAAATACGAGCCACACAGCGAGTGGCGGTGGAAGAGAGTAGGCTGAAAATCCCATTGATTTTTGCCATGGATGTGATCCACGGATATAAAACCATATTCCCAATTCCTCTGGGGCTTTCTTGTACTTGGGATATGGATATGGTAAAGCAATCCGCAAGAATTGCTGCCCAAGAAGCAACTGCTGATGGTATATGCTGGACATTTTCTCCAATGGTCGATATATGCCGTGATCCGCGATGGGGAAGAATAGCCGAAGGAGTAGGCGAAGATCCGTATTTAGGTTCTGCTATTTCCAGAGCCATGGTCGAAGGCTATCAGGGCAATGATCTAAGTCTAAGTAATACGATGATGGCTTGTGTAAAGCATTTTGCCCTATATGGCGCGTCGGAAGCAGGACGTGATTATAATACAACGGATATGAGTCATTTGCGGATGTATAACGACTATTTTCCTCCGTACAAAGCGGCTATTGATGCTGGCGTTGGCAGTGTAATGGCTTCTTTTAATGATGTTGATGGTATTCCTGCTACGGGTAGCCGTTGGCTGATGACCGAAGTACTTCGAAATCAATGGGGCTTTGACGGATGGGTGGTCAGTGACTATACGGGAGTCAATGAAATGATTGAGCATGGAATGGGCGATCTTCAGGCAGTAACTTCTTTGGCCCTAAAGGCCGGTATAGACATGGACATGGTTGGTGAAGGTTTTTTGACGACCATCCAAAAGTCCATAGAAGAAGGGAAACTTACTGAAGAGCAAGTAAGTGAAGCGTGTAAAAGGATTTTGATGGCAAAATATCAGCTAGGACTTTTTGATGATCCTTATAAATATTGTGATTCAAGCCGTGCAGAAAAGGATATTTATACCGATGATAACAGAACGCAATCCCGCAAAATTGGCGCAGCATCTTTAGTACTCTTAAAGAATGAGAATGACCTGCTACCCATCAAAAAGAAAGGGACCATTGGTCTTATTGGGCCGTTAGGAAATAATAGAGAAAATATGTCCGGTACTTGGAGTGTGGCGGGAGATTTTGAGAAAGCTATTTCCTTAAAGATGGGTTTGGAAGAGGTAGGAGGAGAAAAGGTAAAAGTCTTGTATGCCAAAGGTGCCAATGTGTATAATGACAAAACATTGGAAGATCGGGTAAGCATTTTTGGTAAGCCAACCTATCGTGATGATCGCACTAACAAAGAGTTATTGGACGAGGCATTACGAGTCGCTCGTCAAAGTGATGTGATTGTGGCGGCTCTTGGAGAGGCGGCAGAGATGTCCGGAGAGAGCTCCAGTAGAACGGATATTACCATCCCTGATAGCCAGCAGGATTTGTTAAAAGCATTACTCAAAACAGGCAAGCCTGTCGTACTTGTACTCTTTACTGGGAGACCTTTGGCACTCAAATGGGAAGCGGAAAATGTCCCAGCTATTTTGAATGTATGGTTCCCAGGAAGTGAAGGCGGCTATGCGATTGCTGATGTGCTTTTTGGAGACGTAAACCCTTCAGGTCGGTTAACGACTACATTTCCTCAAAATATTGGACAAGTACCAATTTACTATAATTATAAAAATACGGGTCGCCCATTGCCGGAAGGAGAATGGTTTCAGAAGTTTAGAACGAATTATTTGGATGTCTCCAATGAACCGATGTTTCCTTTTGGGTTCGGGCTGAGCTACACCACATTCGATTATGGTGACATACAACCAAGTAAGGATAGTTTGATCATAAATGATACCCTCACATTGACTATTGCGATTACCAATACTGGGTCCCGATCAGGAAAGGAAACAATACAACTATACATAAGAGATCTTGTAGGCAGCACCACACGACCTGTCAAAGAGTTGAAAGCTTTCCAACAAGTGATATTAGCGCCAGGGGAGGCGAAAGATATTGTCTTTAATCTTACCACAGAAGACTTGAAATATTATACTTATGACCAGTCAAAAGAGGGTCAGGAGATAATATATGATTGGGAGCCGGGTAATTTTGAAATCATGATTGGATCCAGCGCAAAAGATGTGAAATCAGTTTTAATTAATTGGAAAAATAGGTAAGATGTGCTTTTTAGCATCCAAGCATCTGATTCAGAATGGTTTTTACGGCTAAGAAAAGCGATCATAAACATTCTTAATCCTAAAGATTTTGGAGTCTTTCTAAGTTTTTGGTTGTTACGACCGAAAACAGATTTAAGCTACAAGTGCATGAGTTTTAGGTGAATTAGTGAGTGGCTGATGAACCAAAAAGAGGGCTAGGCGCATGGCTTTCCCACATAAGTATTGGCGCAAGAATTTATCGCTGCTATTAGACTAATGGCCCTTGTTAAATAGGAGATAAATTGTTTTAGAACATTCTCAATCCTAGAGATAAGTTGCTCATTGCTAGGGAGGTAAAAGATGGTTGTTTCCTTAAGTTTAGCTAAGCCTCGAAAAAGTCTTTTGTTGGTCTTTTCTTTGTTTCAGACAAAGTCTTTTGAGATTTCCTCGATACCAAAACCACACAATACACAATGGGCAAGACTAATTTGCGTTTTATTCGTCAGTTCAGGATTGCAAACAGCAAATATCATTTTGAGTTGGCTGTCTTGAATATTTTCTTACGAAAAGGCGGTATCTATTTTTTCAAATATAATGGTTTGATAAATGAGGGTGGGTCATAAGTACCAAACCTCCAATTATTAGTGATTTAAGCACAGTCGTAAATTTTTTAATTCACCCTTATGAATATTGACATTCAGACAATTGGACAGGGGTTTGAAAAAAATCCGAAAAAGTGTTTTGCTTCTGTCATTTTTGTCCGAGCAAAAAAAGTCCTCAATTTGAATTGAGGACTTTTCAATAGATAAAAACATCAAAATACTTTCCTTAGACAGGTTATTTCTTTTTATCGTACAGCTTTTTTACCCCATAAGCTCCACCTGCTATCAAAAGCAAGGATAATCCTCCGTCGATAGGAGTTGCCGGAGGTGAGCCTTGAGCCATTGCTGGTAAGATTGATAGTAGCAAAACAGGTAATATGGAAGAGACTTTTATGATTAGATTTTTCATGATCTTATTCTTTTCAGTTTTTATTTAATCAAAAATTTCAGGGACTTATTACTCACCCTAAGTACATAAACTTGATTGCGAAGGAGTGATGAAGGTCTAATCAATGCTTTGTCCTTAGTGAACTGAACAGTATTGCTGAACAGTACACGGCCATCCATTGAGTAAATAACTACATCTTCCAGTTTGTCAGAGCTAAATAAAATACTCAGATTATTTTCAGTGCCAGAGATCTTTATGTTATTATCTGTATCAAGCGCTGATAGAACTGCCGCAGGTGAAAGCAATAAACTGAATCTCTGTGATGCAATAACTACTTCTGACGTAAACTGAAGCGTAGTTCCTTGCGCTAAAAGGTGCTTTTCTCCAGTTTGATTATCTATCAAAGTTGCGATTTGACTATCATTAAATCCATCAAATTGACCAACAGATATCTCATAAGCTCCACTTCTCTTTGCGTCAAAGCCAAGTTGAATCTCCTTTGGCTGAGTTTCTAGAAGTGGTATTGCTTGGATTGCGAATTTTTCATCTTCAATGAAGCTATAGAATGAAAGGGCGCTCTCATCTGAGAACTTGTGAGCATCCAAAGCGAAATCAACTTGATCACTTGCATTTGATACCAGTCCGATCAATGTTTCATTGTAAAGTTCATTACCCGAAATCGATAGTCTAATGATTGATTTGTTCATTTGAGCCTTCCTGTAAAAGTTTTCATCAGCATTACTTCCAGCGATGCTCACTTGCATACTTGGTTTGAAATCTAAATTACTTGCTGTGGCTGCTTTCACGAAGAAACCTTGTAGTGATCCAATATTACCATTAATGGCTGCTCCACTACCATTTACGCCACTCACTCCATCTCCCTGATCGTTAGCGCCTACAGATCCTAGATCGTTAACCGTTATGTAGTCACCTCCTCGGTCATTGCCTACATTCTGTCCCCCATCATCCCAGAGATACACGGTGCCTGTAGTCGAGTTGAGATTGTTTGCATTGTTTAAGAGACTGCTTATAGAGATAGCAGCAGCATACGGGTTAGCCACCAAGTTGAATCCTTCACCAGTTTTGGCAAGTGCTACAGATTGATTTCCAGAAACTAACGAGCCTGTAAGAGATATTTGAGGTGCGCTTGCATCATATCCTACAAAGTACCCTTTTCCAGTGTCCATTGAGCCACTTGGTGTGTCCCAACTACCGTCAGACTCATCATATGCATACAGATAGTCTGCAGCAAGATCACTGAGGTTCGCCCCACTTACTGCTGATCCTACGATACTATATCCAGCACTTCCAGTTGAGTTTCTTTTCACAATCAATTCACCTAGTCCAGATCCATCTCCCATAATTGCCATAGAAGCGCCAGAACTTATAGTGACCGTCGCACCAAAAGCGATATCGATGTTGTTAATCTTAACGTCTGTATCTATTTCAGGATCATTGGCTACATCAGGTATAGATATGTTGTCTATTGAAGATGGGACTGATGCATTGTTCCAGTTGGAATCGTTGTTCCAGTCTGAGTCAAAACTACCATTCCATACGAGAGCAGTCTTATCAGCCTGTGATTGATGCTGATGATCCCTACCACGCTTTGGCCATGGTGTATTTCCTAAGCCACTGCTATTAGTAGGAGTGACCGAATATATATTAGAGTCAGAAGAGCCAAATAGTAAAGCTCCTGCAGAAGTTATTGTGATTGGCGACCATACATTTCCACCAGTCAAGTATGTGAATACTACCGTAGGATTGGTGTCATCATCCCTTAGACCATATACATTGTTATCATATGACCCAAAGTAGATAATACCATTCTCATCAATAGCTGCGGTACTGCGCACTTGTTCTTCTGCGAAGAAACGCCATTTTTCTGTTCCATCATTGTTTATAGCGTACAAGGAGTCATTTCTGGAACCCACATAGATAGTACCATTAGCTCCAATCACAGGTGAAGCGAGTACATTTCCGCCGGGAGTTTCAAAAGACCAGTTAACAGAACCATCCAAAGGATCGATAGAATAAAGGTTTTCATCAGATGTACCAATGTAAATCGTCCCATCACTGTCTATGGCCATACCACCTTCATCATTACCGCCAATATTCGTAGACCAGTTTTCAGTACCATTAGTCGGGTCTATTGCATATAAGTTGTCATCGTTCGAAGCAACATACAAGGTACCATCAGGACCTATGGCGGCTGAACCTCTAACCTGATCTTGACATTTAAATTTCCATTTTATAGCACCATCATCTGGATAGAATGCATAAATGGTATCATTCCTTGCTCCCACGTATACGGTACCATCAAAGCCAATGGCAGCACTGGCGAATAAAAAATCATGAGCTCCTCCAATCCCATCGTTGGTGGTTATATCATATTCCCATTTCAATGAACCGTCAGGATTAAAAGCATAGAAATAGTTTGTTTGGGATGCAATATATATCGATCCACAAGGACCTACTACTGGTGAAGACTCCACATCTGCTCGCAGATAGTATGCCCATTCTTTCTCTCCAGTAGCTACATTGATAGCATATAGGCTGTCATCGTTCGATCCAATATACATGGTAGATTCATCCAAGCTCAATGCTGCGGCACTCTGGTTAATACCATTACCAGTCGTGTAAAGCCAGTCCTCTGCTGGCGAGTCTACTTGAGCATACAAGTGAATGCTCATGAGGAAAATTAAAATAATAGTAAGTTGATTTTTCATAGATTCAGTGGTTTGTTGATCATAGTTTTAACTTCTTTAATCTTACAGAGACAATAAGGACCAAAACACTGACTGCCTTTTAAGACATATTTAATATTTGCATTTATTTAGCTATTTAATTCTTAAAAAAGTAAAATAGTTAGATCAATATTATGAAAGTGATATTTTAGTTGTCCGGCCAAGAGTGACTAAATCTAATTTCATCAACAATTTATCCAGACAGATTATTGATATCTGAGATTATAAAATTTGTGGTTTAGGATCACTTTTCATCAAGGGGATTGCTATGTTTTCAATTATTCTGGCTTTATTTGATATATTCATCAATTATTCAATAAGCTTAAAATTCTCTGATCCGTCATTTGAAAAAATCAACTCACATATCGTTCGAAGAAGGTTCCAATCTGTCACCGATTAAGAATGTCGGCGGTATATCCAATCAAGATGAGCGTCTGGTATGGCAGGGCTTTATCGAAGGGGATGACAAATCCTTGATCTACATCTACAGTAAGTATGTGAACAAACTGTTTCTCTATGGCCAGCAGTTTAGTAATAATCCTGATTTCGTTCAGGATTGCATCCAAGAGTTGTTTTATGAGCTGATAGACAAGCGTAAGTCATTATCAAATGCCAGATCGATCAAGGCTTATCTTTTCGTCTCCTTGAAAAGGAAGATTTTGAGGGAATTAAAGAAAGAAAGCAAATCCGAAGTGATTGATGCATTCACATTTTCTTACTTGGAATTATCTATACCCATTAATAAGAATTTAAAGGAGGAGGATTACAAGATGATTTATGATAAGACAAATCAGCTACCACCCAGTCAAAGAGAGGTGATCTTCTTGTATTTTTATGAAGGGTTAAGCTACGGTGAAATAGCAGAAGTAATGGACATCAAAGTGGCCACCGCGAGAACGCTTACCTATAGGGCCCTGGATAATTTAGAGAAAAAAATCGGGCCTCACTTGACTTCTTTATATGTATTACTTCTGCTAGCCTATTCTGCTAAATAGGGTCTATCCAGTTGTCCACTACAGAAAATTGGTGTATCCTCCAACGCTCAAGGAAGTGCCAATTTTCAATTGTTAAATCCTCTTATAATTGCGGCAAAACAACATTTTACATGGATATTATTAATCAGACTCATGTCGTAAGGACAGCATCCAAACAATATATTCGTTACCATAATGATATATTTGTTACCATATTATTATCAATCCTTTAAAATTATAGACTATAAATTATTAATACTGAAAATAGTGAATTTTATAGTCGTTAAATGAGCCTGTGTTGTCTCTAGTATTAATAAGGCGCAGAAGTCCAAGTCATTATGAATAAAAAGAGCAAAGCATTTGATTTCCTTAAAGATGAACATTTCATTCAATGGGTACTCAACCCGACAGATGAATCTAGTCATTATTGGAGTAAATGGATTTCCAATCATGGAGATGCTAAGAAAGACATTGAGCTGGCTAGACAAATTATTCAATCTGGTTCGTTAAAGAGAAAGGAGAACCTTCCCGATGCTCAGTACGATCAGATGTTAGAAAATATCATGATTCATGCTAAGCGACAAAAACAGGATGATTCAGAAAAGTCCAGCATGAAAAGGTATTTGGCTATGGCTGCATCCATAGCGCTCGCAATAGTCGGTTCGATTCTATTTTTACAAAATGAAAATCCTACTTTGTTAGGATATTCTAGTACGTGGGAAACCATAAACAAAGAGGCACCAAATGGTAGTAAGCTAACTACTAGATTGCCAGATGGGAGTGAGGTGATGCTTAACTCTGGTTCTTCTATATCATTCAATGAAAATTTTCAAGGTGAGTTAAGAGAGGTTTATCTCACTGGGGAAGCCTTCTTCAATGTGCAACATGATCCATTAAAACCGTTTATTGTTCACTTTGGAGATCAGCAGGTGAAGGTACTTGGCACTTCTTTTAATATCCGCTCCTATTTGGACGAGTCTGAGTCTGAGGTAGCTGTGGCTACTGGCAAGGTAGCTTATTCTGTCACTGGTGGAGATGAACTGCTACTATTTCCTAATGAACTTGGTGCTCGTTACAAAGGAACCTTGGAGCTCAATAAAGGCCATTTTAACAACTTAGAGGCATTCGGCTGGAAGGATGGTGTGCTGTACTTCCAGTCCGATCCTTTTGAAGAAATTGTGAAGGAACTAGAAAGATGGTTCGATGTGAAAATGGAACTTCCTAATGACTTTAATCCACAGAGCACTTATTCGGGAGAGTTCAAAGATGCAACCTTGAAAGAGGTGTTGACGGGATTGTCTTTTATCTATCGATTCGATTACGAGATCAATGATGCAAACGTATTAGTAACTATAAAATAACGCTATGAAACAACCGTAACTACCCAAATAAAAAACCCAAAACACTGAGTCATCCGCAAAAATGTATCAAATGTTTCGGGCCAAAAGCTTTCGATAATTACTTACCAAAAACAATACTTATAAAGTATGAATACGAATTTAGTAAAAATACTCGTCCGAATGTCAAAACTATGCATTTATGGCATTGTTATTCATATCTCCATTTTTACGCTTGCGTTTTCAATGGATAGCAATGCTCAGAATAAGAGTGTGGAAAAGATTGATGTTGAGATCCCTTTTGAAAATAAGGTTTCTTTAGATCAGTTATTCACTTTTTTAGACCAGAGCCTGGCGTTCAAATTCTCTCATCTTGAGCAAGAATTTGATCCTTCAGCTTATGTAGTGCACCTTGACAATAAGCAATACGTATTAGGCGATTTGCTCCGGGAAGTATCGACAAAAACGGAGTTATCCTTCAAAAGAGTCAACGAGAACATCTTCGTTAGGCTTAAAAAGTTTGGTGCCTTGGCCCTAACCGAATCAATTGATCTTGAAGTCACTGTATCAGGTATAGTCATGGATGAGACAGGAGATCCTTTGCCTGGGGCGACTATCAGAGTGGAAGGCACAAGTGAAGGAACGGTAACAGGTATAGATGGATACTTCAGGCTTACAGTTCCTGATGGATTTAAGACTATCGTTGTGTCGTTTATAGGTTTTGAAACCCAAATAGTCGATATATCATCAATTGATGGCGTTATCACTATTGAGCTAGCGGCTGATGTGGAAGCCCTTGAGGAAGTAGTTGTGATAGGTTACGGAACTCAGGCCAAAGCAAAACTGACGGGTTCTATTGGTGAAGTTGATATTGAAGAGTTGAATAAAATTCAAGCGACTAATTTCGATCAAGCATTGGTTGGAAAAGTGCCCGGAGTAATTGTCACCCAGACCACTGGGCAACCTGGAAGCGATCTGAATATCTTGATTAGGGGAACAGGGACTTTAAACTCAGATAATCAGCCTTTGTATGTAGTTGATGGAGTGCCTATTTCTAGTTCGGGGCAAGTGTCAGAATTTGTAAATATGGAAGACATAGCCTCCATTCAAATTTTAAAAGATGCTGCATCTGCCGCTATCTATGGATCCCGAGGGAGTAATGGCGTAGTGCTGATCACCACTAAAACTGGGGGATATGGTGAAAAGATGAAAATCAATTTTTCTCACTCCAGTAGTTTGCAGCGTGTATCCAAGCGAATGGATATGATGAATGCATACGAATATGCGCAGCTCTCCAAGGACGGTCATGATGCCGCTTACCTTCAGGAAGTGCCCACAGGAAGCGCGGATGATCCTAATAGTGTTAGACCTATAGGCTACCACAAGGTTCCGGAGGAGCTGATTCCTTATATAAATGGAGAGGCTGGACTCACCGATACTGATTGGCAAGACCAAATCTTCAGAGATGCACTAATGCAGCGGTATTCCCTGTCTATCTCAGGAGGGACTATGGGACTCACTTATTATGTAGCTGCTAACCATACGAGTCAAGATGGGATCATCATTAACTCTGACTATCAGAGAACTGGTTTGAGGTCTAATGTAGAGATAAGCAGAAACAAACTGATCGTAGGTGTGAACCTGAGTACTTCGCTCACTAGTGAAAACAGAGTGAATGCTAATGGACCATACTTCGATGATGGGATTGTAGCCTCTGCTCTGAGCATGTCGCCAACATGGCCAGTGAACAATGCAGACGGATCTTACAATTTTGAAGGAAACGGAGCTTGGCGGATTGGTACTGACTACCAACACAATGAAATTTTGAATCCGGTAGCAGTAGCTAATCAGATCACTAACACTTTGGACAACAGAAATATCCTAAGTAATATGTACGTAGCATATGAGATTATCGAAGGACTGAGCTTCCGCTCTTCTTTTGCGTATAATTATAATTCTTATTCTTTTGAGTACTTTCGACCAACTGAACTACCGTTCAGAGGAAGAAATTTTTATCTAAATGATTCTGATCCTAACGCGAGATTCAGTGACACTGATATCAGTAAATGGATCGCTCAAAATACGCTTACCTACGAGCAAACGTTCCAGCAACATCACCTTACAGTATTAGCGGGAATAACTGCTGAAAAAAGCTCGACTGCTACCAAAAGAATAGAAAATCAAATAGCAGCCGGGGTGAACACGGGTATCAATCCTTATTTGTTAATTAATACCCCGAGTCAATTGCTCGAAAGTAACAACGAGTTTTCGCAATGGTCACTATACTCTCTGTTCACTAGGGTTCAATATGACTATGACGATAAGTATCTTTTATCTGTAGCCATGCGGGGAGATGCTTCCTCTAGATTCGGAGCGAATAATCGCTGGGGATATTTTCCTTCTGCTTCTGTTGGGTGGAGAGTGAGCCAAGAACAGTTTTTAGAGAATGTAAGTTGGTTGTCTGAGTTGAAGCTTAAGGCAAGTCTTGGTCTTACTGGAAACAATGGCATAGGAAATTATGAGCAGTTCTCACAAATAGAGCCTGACCTTTACGTGATGGGAAACCCAGCGACACAACGAAATGGTACCAAACCACAGGGTGTTGCAAATCCTGATCTTAGGTGGGAGACCACCAGAATGCTGAACCTTGGGGTTAATGGAGACTTTTTCGATGGAAAATTGGGTTTCACTGCAGAGTATTATGACAGTGAGATAAGTGACATTCTTCTAGACGTGCCTGTTCCTCAGACCACTGGATTTGGATCAGCGAGACAGAATATTGGACGTGTAGCCAATACGGGCTTTGAAGCTTCAGTATATACCAATCAGAAAGTTGGTCAGGTGGACATATCTCTTAATGCCAACTACGCTACCAACCAAAACGAAGTACTTGCTTTAGGGCCTGAAAATGCAGACATTATTGTTACGAATGGAACCGGTCACGCATACTTTATCACCAGAGTAGGAGAGGCTGTTGGGTCTTACTTCCTACTGGTTGAGGACGGTGTTTTTGAATCGGAGGAAGAACTAGATAGTTACCCGCATGCTGCGTCTACACGTCCAGGTGATTTTAAGTTCGTGGATGTAGATGGTGACGGGGTTATCGAAAGAGACGATGATCGAGCCATAGTTGGCAATTATGTTCCAGACTTTACTTACGCATTTGGAAGTTCGTTAGGTTTCAAGGGTTTCGAACTAAGTGCTACTTTTCAAGGGGTTTATGGGAACGAAATCCTGAATCTTTCTAAAAGGTACATCGCCAATGGAGAAGGTAATTTCAACAATACAACAGAATTGCTCAACAGGTATAGGTCTGAAGCAGATCCTGGAGATGGGTTTACCAACAGAGCAAACCGAAAATCTCAAGGAGATAATGGGCGCACCTCTACTTGGCATATTGAAGATGGGTCTTACCTAAGGTTACAAAATGTATATCTCGGGTACAACCTTCCAAGAGCATTGCTTCAAAAGATAAATGTCACAAGTGCGAAAATTTACTTTTCAGCAACTAACCTGTTTACTTGGACTAATTACACTGGGTATAATCCTGAGGTCAGCCAAGACTCCCAAGGTTCTTTGGCTAGGGGATTGGACTATGGAAATTATCCTTTGCCAAAGACTTACACAGTAGGAATCAATCTTTCATTTTAATCGGATGTCAACGATGAAGAAATTAATAATAATAATCACGCTAGCTTCTGTATTGATCACATCATGTTCCGAACAGTTCTTGGAACTAGAGCCTAAGGATGTGTTAAATGGAGACAATTATTACAAAACAGAAAGCCAATTTAATGAAGCGCTAATTGGGGCCTATGCCAAGTTGCAGGGACAGGTGGGTTTTTATTTCGAACTGTCCGAATGGAGATCAGATTACCTAGACTTACCGGCACCTACGGCTGGAACGCAGGATAGATATAACCTGAATAAGTTTGTGGATACGCCAACCAATGGAATAGTTGAGGACGCTTGGGCTAATTTCTACAATGGAATCCTAAGATGTAATCTATTGCTTGAAAATATAGGTGCAGCAACATTCGCCGATGATAAAAAGGCAGAGATCGAAGGTGAAGCTAGATTTATAAGAGCACTCACGTATTTCAATATTGTAAGACTCTGGGGGGAAGCACCGCTTGTGTTAGGTAGCCTATCTCCTGAGGAGGCACTGGAGGCAGGAAGAAGCCCGATAGCGGATCTCTATGTAGCCATAGAAAGGGATCTCCAATTTGCGATGGACAACCTGACTAATTCTGCTGACTTGGGTCGCGTAAAATCAAATGCTGCGAAAGCCCTATTGGGTAAAGTGCTGCTTACTCAGGGCAAATATGCTGCTGCCGAGACGGTGCTAAAAGAACTGCTTGGTTTCTACAGCTTGACCAATACAATTGGAGAGGTGTTTGACACTGAAAACAAGTCGAACAGTGAGATTATTTTTTCCCTTCGTTTCGAGGCAAGCATAATAGATCAAGGTCACGGATATTGGTTTGGTATTGGGGATTTGACTATAAGCCCATACTCGAATAAGTTAGAAAATGCATTTACTCCAGGTGATAGCCGTTTTGCAATGGTAGATTATTTACTAACATCTGATAATGAGTATTTACCTGGTAAGTATTTCGCTGTTCGAGAAAATAATCGTGCAGACAATGATTTCATCATTTTGCGCTACGCAGATGTCTTGTTGATGTTGTCGGAAGCTATTAACGCCCAAGGTTACCAAACGAGTGGGGAAGCCTATAACTACATGAACGAGGTTCGCACTAGAGCGGGACTCGCTGACCTGACCTCTGCGGATCTTCCAAACCAAGAAGCTTTCAAGGCTGCAGTCTTGGAAGAGCGTTTCAAGGAGTTCCCTTTGGAAGGACACAGGTGGTTTGACTTGCTTCGCTTCGATGCTGTGAACGATCAGATTGTAGGGAATATAATTGGGGTATCGTCAGTCCCAGATTTCAGATTACTTTATCCAGTACCAAATACAGAATACGAAAAGATGAACAATGACGAAATTTTCAGTCAGAATGATGGGTATTAAAACAGAAGCTACGATGAGAAATTTCCATGTAATATTAGTGGTGCTCTTGTTGAGTCTTAACCAAGGCTGTGGAGGTACAGAACCAACCGTGACTCCTGAAGTAGGCGGTACTGTCTCTGGTACGGTTGAGGCTTAATTTGAGCTTACTTACCAGTTTTATGAGAGTAATTCGAAAGTCCAAGACCGTAATTTTTATTTATTCTCATTGATGGAAAAGTACGATCTCGGACTGACATCAGAGAGTAGCTTGATCAGTGATTTTCAGGTCAAGCAATTCATGAAGTTAGATCAAATGGTGAATTCTTCTAGAGCTTCTCCCGAACGTTTTTGTCTACCATTTCAGATCAGTGATTTTACTAAGCAGGAAGTCAATAATGCCTTTGAGCTTGTTATGGAGGGAAATAGCGTTTATGGCAAACTCGTGGAAGAGATGCGAAAGTCTGGAGCATTTATTTCTACTTTACGAAGATAAAAAGGTCACAAAAACTAGAAAATAATCAAGGTTAAGTGCTTGTTATTCAGTATATTAGCCTTATATAATTCATCAGTTACGCACCGGTTGA